>QGNH01001483.1_pt1 | contig 22359 bp, 14 predicted proteins | sample 1735481 | NCBI WGS metagenome assembly QGNH01 (sample SAMN09239004, study PRJNA386568) | Viral metagenome, whole genome shotgun sequencing project.
TTCATCCTGACACCGTTTACAGTTGATGTGCTCTACCGCTTCCTCTGTAACTACAACGGACAGGATATGTCAAAGGACTCGCAGTTCGTCAAAGTCGATCAGTTGCCCCCCTTCGATGTGACTCTCCAGTTTGCCGACGAGTACGGACACACTTCTTACCGCCGGCTGCTGGGGGTCGACATGCTTACCGACGGGACGGTGTACTCGGTAAACGACCAGATAACCGAGCAGACGATCACCTACATGGCCGCTGATTTTACGCCGCTCGTGCCGGTCGGCAAGAGCGGCAACACGCTCGACTACAATGCCCTGGTGGGGGGCGCCCAGGCGCCCGCCACTATATGGGATCTCCGCCAGGCCTCCAAGGGCCCCGCGGTCCCAAATATCACCGCCGCTGGCGCCGTTACGATTACGGCGACGGGAACCTCCATTAGCGCCTAACATGTCAGATGTCACCATCAATGCCCCGGCCGGCGCGCGCCTGTTCCAGGACGGCATGCCTCTCGTGGGCAACGTCGCCACGGTAGCGCCCGGCCAGATCAGCGTCATCACTGCTTCTGCGCCTGGATACACGCCACAAACGGTATCCATACAGGACGGCGATGCGCCGGTTACGATGACGCTCGCCGCACAGGATACGACGACCTCGGTGCCTTTTACCGTTACCTTGCAGCCTGCGGTGCCTGATGCCACTGCCAGCATGACGGGGTCCAACGGGTCCTACGCTGGCATGTGCAGCCAGGACGGCTCAGCCTGCTACTTCACCGCACCTCCCGGTCAGTACAACCTGACAGTAAACGACGCCTCCGGAACCTATGCCCCAAGCGCGACGGTCGTAAACGTCAGCGCGGCGAACCCTTACGCCGCGGTGCAGATGACGGCTCCTTCCGATCCTGGCAACATCACGGGTATCGGGGCACAAACGGTTCCCAACGCGGCAGCTCCCTATCCGGAAGATTCCGTACCCCTGCCGACACCCTCCGGATCGGAAGCCGCTTATTCGAACAGCGCTTTCCAGGGTTACTTCACGTCGGCACATGTCAACGTCTCGATCAATGGCTACGTCATCGACGAGCTGAATACCATTCAGTGGGCTCTCCAGGCGAACACCATCCCGCTCTATGGATACGCCTCCAGGCATGCCGACGCTTATGGCGCCGGGCGCGACCTAGTACAAGGGCAGTTGGTGCTGAACTACGTCACTGAAAACTACCTGCTTACCCTGCTCGAGGCAATTCCGGTCGGCACCTCCGATTCCACTATCTCTTTTCAAAACAGCCAGGCAGCTGCGAACCAGGCAGCTGCGACGCAACTTTCCCAGTTGCTGCAGCGCCAGCAAGCTGTGGCGGCCCTCCCTGCCAGTCAGCAGGGCACTATGGCCAGCAGCGTCCAGCAGCGCATCAACAGTATTCTCGCCGCCGGCAACCCGGCAGTGGTCACGCAAGCGCGCGCCATGGCTGCTCAGCAGCAAAAATCGCAGGGACCTTATGCCAACCCTGTCTACTTTCCCTCGGCTTTCGATATCCGTATCGAGATCGGCACCGCGCCGCCCATTACCTACCGGCTGCTCCAGAAATGCAAGCTGATCTCGAACGAAGTTATCTGCGACCAGAGCGGCCAGCCGATCCTCGAGGCCTACGGATTCATCGCCCGCCGCGCCCGCTGAATCTATTTACTAACAGTTAATATAGTTGCTATACTGGTAGTGGCTTCGCCCTGCACTTTCCTTTACTACCCTTCGCAGGCCGCCAGGAATTTCCCTCAGTTTATGACCTCCGTCGTAGAACCTTCCGCCACTTCTCCGGAAACGAAACCGGCGCCTCCGACGCCGCTCGAATTCCTCCTGAAACAGCCGGGTGCGCCCACCGTCGCCCGCATCAACGAACTCAAACAGCAGGTCCCCGGCGGCCGCTTGCGTGTGTTTGCCACCTCCGACGGCAAGCGCGTCTACCTGCTGCGCGGCTTCTCCGGTCTCGAAATGGCCGAAGTGCAGAAGGCGGTGCCCGCCAACTCTACGCGCCCCGAAGAAGACTACGTGCTGCGCATGGCGGCCCGCTGTGTGGTGTGGACCAATAGCAGCCCGACTGGCCAACTAGATCCGACGGTGCTGCAGGCCTGCGGCGCCGGGCTTCCGGGAACGCTGTTCACCATGATGTCGCATTTGAGCGATTTCGTCGATCCGGAAATGCTTGACCAGCTCAGCGGCGAGATTTAACCGACGACCGTGGCACACTACCGCGGTATCTGGAATCACGGCGGGTACCCGCTGCCGGTGGTCTGGCGCGGCCTGACCTGGAAAGAGTACAAGCAGATCACGGCTCGCTACGGCGAGCCGCGTCTGCGCCAGGTGACAGCTTACCAGGCATGCCTCGTGGAGGGTCCGGCGCTCGAAGCCGCGCCCGCCGGCATTGTCGCCTGGATCGGTCGCCAGCAGATCGACGAGAGTCCCTTTACCGGGGGCTTTAAGGTCCTGCAAAAAACGCTCGCCCGCGAGCGCGAGCGGTTGGGGTCGAGCGCTCTCGAAGCCGCCAAATCGGTGATCGCCTGGGCGTTCCGCTACACCCTTGAGGAGATCGACAACTGGCCCGCGGAGTTGCTCCTCGAGCGCTGGGCCCGCGCCGAATACGTGCTGGGCGCCAAGCTGGATCCGCAGGACCCCAACGCGCCACCTCCTACCGCCGCGGATGAAGCCAGGAAACCGCCACGGCGCCCGCGCGGTCTCGGCCAGAAAGCCGGGCAAAGAGAAGGCCCCTCGCAAGAGACGCAAGTCAATCAGTTCCGCCGTTAAAACATGCCGCTCGACAGTAATCAGCCTCTCCACATTCTGGACATCGAGACCAGCGGCCTGTCGCGCAGCGGCAGCCGCGGTCTCACGTCCGTGGCTGACTTTCTCACGGCGTCGGCGGATCCCGCCTCCTTTCCCCGTTCCGGTTTCGCGCAGGTCCACGCGCGCAGTCAGATCCTTCAGATCTACGCCTCCGGCCTGCCGTTCTATCAACCCAAGCCGGTCTGGAATGGCATCCGGCAAGCGGACGCCTACGCGCACACCTATATCCGTCCCGCCGCGGGGTACCGCACTTCCGCGGGGATGGTCCCCTTTGAGTTCTCGGATTTCACGCGGCGCACTGGAGGACTCGACCGCGCCCGAAGGTTTGGCCAGCTCAGCGAAGAGCAGGCCACGCGGGCCTTCTACCGGTCGGTCGAAAAGCAGATCAAGCGCAATCAGGCTGTGCATCTCGGCGGCTGGAATGTGCTCTACGATCTGTCGGGGCTCGAGACTGCCACCCACCGCTACGACTCCTTAAAGAACTATCGTGGGTTCTTCGCCCGAGAAGCCGGCGCCGGACGTCTCAACATTACCAGCCTGGAGGACCCGTTCCTCGAGCTGGCCCGCCGGTTCGGCCAGGAGAATCCGGACTTCGCCGAGAAGTACCTGCGCATGCGGCCCAACGGGGCGGTGGCGCAAAGCGTCGAGGACCTGCGCAAGGTTCCCGGCTGGTCCGTCGCCAACCTGAGCCGGGTACTGCACCGCGAGAGCCACCTCCACCAGGCGGTGGCCGACGTCAGCGAAGAAGCGCAGCTCTACCACTCCTTCTCCGAAGCGCTCTCGAATGTCAAGGCCGGGATGGGTTTCGACGAAGCCGTGCAGGGCTCCGTCATCCACGACAACCGGACGGCGCGGCAGTTGTTCGAGTCGCTCTACGATTCGAAGTTTATCCACGGTCTTGAAGAAGAGACCGCTGCCGGCGCGCAATTACGCCGGGCGGTGGGCGAAGTCTCTTCCCTGCCCTTCAGCCGGAAACCGCTGTATGCCCTCGGCGCGATTGCCGCCGGCGCGATCGCCGCCGGTCTCGCTTACGGTAAGCGCAAAGACCGCCAGACTCAGATCACCGGGCTCGACCACAAAGGCGTCGCGTCCTTGTCGCGTCATGCGGTCACCGACTTCGGCTCCGGCTGGCGCGGGCAGGAAGACTCCTCAACGCTGCCGTGGCTTGCCGGTTTGACCGCCGCGGGTGGCGGCGTCTACGGTTACCGCCGCATACTGCGCACGCCGGGCGGCCCGGAACGCCTGCACCGTTGGGCGACGATCTTCGGCGACCGCTCGCCCCTGCACATCGGCCGGACGTTCGGGCTCGACGCGATCGCATCGAGCTACCTTCCCCGCGAGCTCAATTTCGAAGCTTCGCAGCTCTTCTACGACGGGCGCCTGACCGATGCGGGCGATCACCTGCAGCGGGTGCTCGGCAAGCCGCTCGAATCCGGCAAGGACTATATCTTTCGCCGCGCGGCCGGCGACGAAGCCAGCCCCTACCTAACTCTCGAGGGCAGCGGGGAGCGCGTCCGCTTCGCCACCGAGGGCCGCGTCTCGCGCGCCTCGTTCCGGCTCGATCGTGAACTTGGTCTTGACGCGACCGCGCAGACGCCGGTGCCGGCCCAAGGGCCCTGGGGGCGCCGCGCACAGGAGTGGCTCGAAAGCCGGCGCGAAACCCAAAGCCTGCGCGGCTATCGCGGCGGAGCCAAAGCCACAATCGCCGGCGGAGAGGCGGTATTCCAACCGCTCTACCGAGCGGGGGCTTCGCAGAAAACCCGCGTCATGGCGCTCGACATGGCCGAGCGCATGCAGAAGCTCCTGGGCGACCTCGGCCTCGGGCTGCCGCGCGGCACCTGGAACAAAGCCTTCCACGTTCCCTTTGTCGGCAGCGGCGGTTTCATTAACGAGTTGATGGCGAAGCGGGTGCTGCCCGCTTACCTCGGATACCAGGCACTCAAGTACGTCGACGAGAAGCTGGACCATAAGCCGCGGGATTTCGTGGCCTCCCTTCCCCTGCGCGCCAATCTGCTGCGCGCGGAGTTGACCGATAACATCCCGGGCGCCCGGCCGGCCACCGACTGGTATACCCAGCATGTTCCAGGACGGGTTAAGGGTCCGATGGCTCTCGCCGCCGGCGGACTATTTGCCGCAGGCCTGATCCACTACACCCAGGTGCTCGGCGGATCGGTGCCGAACGAACTTCGCAAAGTGAAGTTCCGTGGACTTGCCGGCAAAGCGGCCGCCATAGGCGGCCTGCTGATGCTGCCGTTCGTGCCGGGCATGCTGGGAAGCCGGAAGACGGCGCGGGAACTGCGCGACATCTACTCTGGCGACCAGCCCATCCCGGTTCGTACCGGCCGCTGGTGGGAGGTCGGCGCAACCCCCTTGGAAGGCTCTAAGATTAAGTACTTCCGCCCGCACTGGTATGCCCGCATGCGCTCCGGCGCGGCGGACGCGTCACTATACGGATCGGAGGAAGAAGGACGCAAGGCGAATCCCTTATTGCATCCGTTTCACTATCTCCGCAATCCTTACGAACTCGAATCCGAACACTACTGGGACCGGCCTTACCCGATCGCCTCCCCGGCCCTTTCCGATGTGCCGCTGGTCGGACCGATTCTGGCGGCAACCATCGGCCGCGTGATCAAGCGCCCGGTGCGCATGCACTCAGATGAATGGTCGGGAGACGACTACCAGCTGTTCGGCCCCAAGGCCGAACCGCGCGGGCCGGGAGCGCTCGCGCCGGAGAAACCGGTCGAGGAATTTACCGCCGGACAGGTGTTCAACCGCCAGCTCGAAATTGCCGAGGAATACACCGGCCTCACCGGCTTTATCGCCAAATCCATCCGCGGGAAATTTCAGGACGGCACGGCCAAGAAGCCGGTCTATTTCCAGGGCTCGCGGGAAATGACTTCGCTCGCCCGACAATATTATGAGAAGGAATTCGGCGGTGCGCCGTTCTTTTCTCCCGAAGGCACGCAGTATGGTTACACCGAGCCCCTGCGACGCTTCGTCCAGCGCGAACCTCCGGCGCTTAACGCCAATGAAATCCCTAATAAATTCGCCGATGTGAGCTGGCTCCCCGGCGAAGATTACATGTTCAACGTCAAGACCGGCGACCCGTATTCCAAGGTGCAAGAGGGTTACATGCGCCTGCCGGGCAAAGGCTACGAGCAACTGCACCCGGAAGTTGCCGGTGTTGACCCGCAGGACTATCCAGACATCGAGAAGTTTCGCATCCTCGCCGACGTTTTCCCCTACCACTCTCGCTTCTTCCAGTTCTCTTCGATCGTGGGGAAGGCAGCCGCAGACGATCCAGCCAAGCGCATTGAATACGAGAAGATCCTGGCTCGCGTCGAACAAGTCAAGGAGTCCTCGCTGCGGGTTGACCAGCGGCGTTTCTCGGAGCCGGTCGAACAGATCGAGGGCACTATCGAAAGCGCTTCCGCCTCAGGCGTCCGCCTCAAAGAGTATCCTGGACAGCGCTTCCGTTTTTCCTCTGCGGGTATGTCCGGCTCGGATCTTGCCGCCGTGCTCTTGGGCGAGCAGAACCGCATGACCGCGGAACAGCAGGGCCGCGAAGTAGCGGATCGCCAGCGGCGTATCGCCGACTTCCTGGGTGACTCGCTCGCTCCCGGTACGTCCGTGCGCCTGACCTTGCCCAAGGGCGCGTCCGAACACTCGACCGACGCGGCCGCCGTAATTGAAACCGGCGGACGCAATATCAACCGCGCCCTGATCAACCAGGGCCTGGCGCTCGAAAAGATGCGCTCGGCCGGACCGGAGGCCCAGGCCATGACCGGGATGCTCGGCAACCTGCTCGGAAGATATGCGGAAGCGGTCAGCTTCACAGGCGATCAGAGCGCACTCAATCCGCTGCGCTATATTCCTACTCCGTATCACAGCAAGTTGTGGCAGGAACGGACCGCGCTTGAGCAGTACCGCAACCAGGAAGTCTACGGCTCCCGGCAAAGGCGCTGGGATAAGCCGGGTGACTTCCTTGGTCCATACTTCCGCGGCGCCGCCTACCGTCTGACGGGCCGCACGGTCGAAGGCGGCACGGTCGCTGAAGACCGGGACCTCAACACCCTCGAAGACCAGCTTGCTTACCTGCGCGCCCTCTCGAACGAAGCCGTACATCCCGAACGTCGCGGCCGCTACGCCCTGGCGGCGAAGCGCACCAATATTGGCGCAGACTTGGCGAACACCACTTCTACGGGAGCGGGACACACACTGCCCCGACGGGAACGCTATTACTTCGAGCACTTCGTCGAGGAGACCGATCCGGACAAGCGTGCCGAGATCCTCGAGACTGCTTCTCCGGAGCTCGCCCGCGCCTTGAGCGCACAGTGGGTAGGTAAGGATCTGCGCATCCGGCAAGCCAGGGGACAAGCCGTCCCGGATGTGATCAATCAAGGTCGCGTGGTGACCGACGAGGGACTAAACGAGTACTCCTGGGCCGATACCGCGCTCGACTACGGCAACTTCATCCGCTCGGAGGAGATTGCCGAGTTCTTTCATCGCCGCCGGCTGCATCTACCCCAAACCGGAGACGCAATCCTTGCCGATCAGATCGACTACGAAGACGTCAAGCTCAAGATCATCCAGAACGAAGGCTGGGACTACCACGACTTCAACATCTTCAACGACCGCGCCTCGATGCTCTGGCGCAAGCCCTACCTCGATGGAGCGGTGCGTGAGTTGACTTCGGGCGAAGATGAGTCCGTCGAATCCCTTCGACGGACGGTGGAGCGGATGATGCTGGCCGCCGGGGCGCAGGGCCAGGTCAGGGGCTCGTCGACGGCGGCGCCGGCGGCTTCCAGTTCGATCTCTATTTCGATCGAGGAACGTCCGGATGCCCGGGTCCTCGAAGATGTACGCCGCAACCCCGGAGAATACGATGACTGACCTACGACTGCTCTCCCTTTCCTTTTTCGCCGCTTGTCTCGCGCTCGCCGTGCCGGAGCCTACGCTTGACCCGCAACTGCAGGTCAAGTACGTGATCCAGGAACAGCGTCTGCGCAGTGCTACCCAGGATTTTGACAGAACCTACAGCGACTTGGTACAGGTGGCAAACAAGGGACAGGTCGATAGACTCCTGCAAGCATACAAGGACCAGCAGAGGGCGGAGTCTGATTTTACGCCCACGCTCTCGGAGGCTATAGCCAAGTGTCAGGGTGGGACTCCCAAGACAGTCAGCCTGGCAGTAAGGTGCGTGCCTTTTGAGCCTGTATCTGTAGGTGTTCGATGAACTTCAGCGGATTCACCGGTTTTGCCCGGCAGGCGGGTGTCGGTATCGCCGCCAATCCGGTCGCCTTCGCGGCAGCGGCTCTGGCCGCGCCGTTCGTCGTCAACAACGATGAGCGGGGATACGTGCGCTCCGCCATGCTCACCACGCCCCTGGTTGCCGCGGGGTTCGCCGCTTTTCAGAACCCGGCCGATATCGCCATGGGCGCCATGCAGGGTTGGAAACGCTTCCAACAGCAGTGGGACGTTATGCAATCGGTTCGCGGCGACGGGTTTGCCGGACTGAATCGTGCAGTGTTCGCTGGAACAGACCTGTCCTCTATGTCTGGACTGCGCGATTTCCTGGACACCGCTGCGATCAAAGACCTGGCGGTCGAGGCGAAACCGTGGGATCAGGCGGCGGCCCTCAAGGATGCTCTTGGCTCGTTTGAGACTCTTCTGGGCGATCCTTCCCGGAGGTCGCTGTTAACCCATGCGGTCGAGCAATCGCGCCTCGCTTCCTTGAGTCCGGGCGAGGTATTACAAGACACCGGCGCATCGGTGGCCGTGCTGGCCAATAAGCCGTCCGAAGACCTACGGAACATCGTTGCCCAATACCAGGGCCGGCCGGACTTCGTCCGCAGCCTGCAGTACAAGCTCAACCAGGCGCTACGCCTCAACGATAAAGCCGATCTCGATCTTTCGATGCTCGCCGCCAAATCTACTCCTCAGTGGATGGAGATGACCGACGCGCTGGACCTGCTCGACGAGCAGCGCCCGGCGCTCGCCGAAGCGCTGCGCAGACGGCACATGGATTTGTCGCGCGTGCGCGCCATGACCTCCCCAGAAGGGGGGCAGTTGCGCCGGGTCATCGGTCTTGAGATCAGCCGCGGCGAAAAGGACGTGCTCTCGATCCCGGTGTTCGATCCAGTTACCCACCAGGTTATGATGGGCAGCGACTTCTCGCAGCCTGGCATCGGGCGTTTTCTCTACAACGACAGGGCGGCATTCGATCCAGATGTGTTTCTGGTCAACCATCTGGATCACCCCGACTGGTCCAAGCTACGGGAGGATCTTGGTACGGCGTTCTATTACGGCAGCGTCGACCCCACCAACCCCTATAAGGTCGCCGCCCGCGCCGAGTCGGCCGGAGCGGAACTGCCGGCGCATGCCGCGCTGATGCGCGGCCAGGCGGCGGTGCCCACGAGCCTCGAAGAATTCGGCGGTGTGGCTTTCGGTTCGCGCGACTTTGGCTTTGCCGCCCGCGCCGAGCTGACCAAGAAGATGATGACCGCTGGCCTGCCCTATAACGGTGACGGCCGCAACATCGTCTTCGGCGCTTATGGCTCGGAAGGCGCCACCAGTCATGGGGTGATGGGTATCGATACCCTGCGCTTCCATAGCGTCGGAGCGGACCCGGACATGCAGAAGCAGACCCCTGCCTTCCGTTCGTTCTCGAAGGAATTGACCCTCGATCATGTGGAGACCTCCCTCAAGCCCAGGGTTGCGGCCGAAGCCCTGGCGGACATGAACGAACTGCGGGCGACCGCCGGCGGCATCAGCCCACGGGTGAAGTCCTTGCTGGGCGATCTTGCCGCGGGAATTCAATCCACCGAGAAAGCGGCGGCGGTGATTGCCGAGGAGACCGGTCTGCCCATCGAGGTGGCGCGCACCCGCGCCGCCGACTTGGTCAAGAAATTCAACCGCCAGCAGGCCTTGGCCATGGCACGTGCCGCGGGAGCCCCTGAGGAGGAACTGCTCCTCATGGAGCAAGAGTCCATGCGCCTGCAGCGAGCGGCTGCCAAGGTAGGCAGCCTGGGAGAAGGCGGACACCTGTTGCATCCCAAGTTTGCCAGCCACAGCCTCTCGAAGCACGCGAGCTTCACGCTCAACACCGTCAAGTATGGAGAAGGCGCGGAGTTCGGTCCAAACGATGTGCTGGGTATCGCCGAGCGGAATCATGTAATCTCGAGCGCGCCGCGCAACGTGGTGGAGAGAATCGAGCGCCTGGAGGATGGCCGTTTTCGCGTGGGCGTCAAGCAGTACTACCCCTTCGAGACTGGCACTAAAGGCGAGATCATGGGCGTCAAAGGCCTGTTTACCGTGGCCGACTCCGATGCCCAATTCGATCTGGTCCGAAATCTCCTGAATGACAGCTTCGGCGCCACGCTGGCAAGCGATGTCGATGTACTCTCGCCGGCTCACTATGCGCAAGCGAAGGCGCAAGACCTCTTCCATCTTATGCTGGAGCAGGGCGTGGATACCGCCGCGCGGCTGCCCGAGAATGACTCCGCCGCCGCGGAGTACCGCGCCGCACTGGAGGCCAATCATATCCATGCCGGAGACGGCCGCTACCTGGATGTCATGGGGAGCGTCCCGGGCCTCGACCGCTCACAGATGGCCGCGCAGATCGAACGGCGCAATGCTGACCTGGTTACCGCGACCGAGAACTTCTTCAAAACTGTAGGCGAACGGGCCCGGGCGAATCACGTAGGCTACCAGGGCGAGTTGTTCGACATGTTCCGCAGATCGCGCATGCAGGACTTTGCCGAGTTCCGGCACCGCAACGCTCTGGCGACTTCCGTCCGCGCCTGGGGAACCACGCACATGAATCTGCCGGCGGAGACGTCGGTTACCTATGACCTGATCGGCGAGATGTGGCGTATGGGTCACACCGAAGGGATCAAGGACCTCTACTCGCGGATGCAGCATCCCGCCGGCGATCCGGCCATGTCACGCGAATTCCTCGAGCACATCACCGGTCCGGGCAAGCATGGCGCACTCGGCGCCGTGCGGCCGTTGAGCGACCTGACTTACGGGGAAGGCCTGCAGGACCGCGGCGGCACCATCTTCGATCCGACCCATCCGGACCTGCAGAAGAACTTCTCCATCGACCTCGGCGAGTCCTACCGGGTGCGCGCCGGAACCCACGAGTTCGAAACCCGCTACCTGCCCGTGCTGGGTAAGGAAGCCTACGGCGGCGCGGGTGACAAGTACAAGCCTGGAACGTTCCGCGCGAATGAGTACGAGCAGGCGCTCGCCAACGTACAAAAAGCAGTCGGCGACAAAGACCGCATGACGAAGGCTTTGAGCAGCTACTACGAAGTAGCGGCAACGGAGCTGGTGGGCAAAGACGGCATCTTTCGCGCCAAGGGTGTCGATCCTATGGGGGGCGCAGCGTTTCTGCACACTCGGGCGCACCCGGAAAACCCTTTTACCGTCTCGATCTCGAAGGGTCACCTAAACCGGCTCCAGGATATCGACCCCGAGGCGTACAAGACGATCAAGGCGGGAGGCGAGCAGTATGCGACCATCGCCCGCCATCCTATCTCGAGCGCGCCGTATGTGCGCGTAGTGCTGGACTCGACTCTCGGCAAGAATGAACTTGGTTTTGACGAACGGCTGCGCTCTCCGCTCAACGCCGACGATGACATGGACACCATCTTCTACATGTTCCATCATGGCGAAGCCGCCAAAGAAGCTCGGGCGGAGTATAGCGCCGCGAACCAGGCGACCAGCGCGCAATGGCGCCGCCTGCGCAAAACCGAGGCGCTATACGGCAGCCTGGAAGACAGCCGCAACATTTCGAAGTCCATGGTGGACCAGTTGTTTACCGGCGAGAAAGGCTTCTTCAACCGCGTGCGCGCGGCCATGGGAGCGAACCGGGTGGAGCAGGTCACCAACCGCATGGCGGGTTCAACCATCGGCATGTACTCGAACCTGCTGACCCGCATGGACCTCAACCTCCAGGCGCATCCCACACTCTCGCTCAACGCCGAGGCGATGGAATCGCTGCAGCTGGCCTTCTGGCAGATCCGGCAAACACCCATCTCGGCGCAAAAGACCGGCCAGATGGCGGATAACCCTCTGGCCCTCTATCACAAGCTGAATGACGCGCTGAAGTCGCCCGGTTTAGTCGATCCGGACCGGGTGGTTGCTGCTTTCGACGAAATGGCTGGGGTCGCGGGCAAGAAGGGACTGGTCAGCGAGGACACTTTCAGCCTATTCCCCCAACTGCGCGGCCGCCTGCAGGCCGGACAGGAAGCTAACGTCCTGCAGGAGCTGATGCGCACCGACAGCATGCGCGGCTGGCTGAAAGACTTTGCCGCCGGCCGTAATCCGGCCGCCGACCATCTCGCGGAACTGGTCACCAAGAAGGCCATGCGCTACGACGATGCGGTGCGGGCTATACGCAGCATCGGCCACTCCGGTCCCGCGCTGCAGGCGGCCCTCAAGACGCCCGCCGGGTCGGCGCACGGCGCCGCCATGCTGGGCGGGTTGAACCAGGCCTGGAAGGAAATGAAAGCCGGAGCCAGCGCCGCCTTCAAGCCCATGAAACCTGCGCTCGCCATGGGCTTGGGTATTGCCGCTGTTGCGGGCCTGATGACTACCACTGTCACTAATGACGATTCGATTCGCGCGGCCGCGCCTCCGCCTCCTGCCCGCCGGCCGCGCCCCGGCGCGGCGGGGGCGGAAACCGATGCCGTGCCGGACGAACCCATCGCCGGCTCGGAAGCGCCATCCAATCCCAAGCGGCAAGTAGTGCAGAGTCCGGAGGGCGTCCGCACCGCTGTAGTCGCACCGGTCAACCGGGCGCGCCGCCTGGAAGTAAAAGCCGCGGCTCCGAACCGTGATTCCCTGCGCGAAATGGAGAGGCTGGTGGAATCCTCGGGCGCACGGGGCGGCAACGTATCCGTCACCAAGAATTACTCCGGCGGTTGGCGCGAACGGGCCTCCCGCCTACGCCTGCGCGAACAGATCAAGGAACAGCTAGACCAATAAGGGGAGTACATGACCGTACCAGAACAGCACGTTACACCACAGGTTGCGCAGGTGAGGGCATTCGGCCAGGAGTGCCTACAGAAGGCAGCAGCATGTCGGGAGAAGGGCTGGCCACCGGAATACGAGGATGCTTATCTGTCGACCGCTGCCGATATCTCCGGAGCGTCGGATCTGGAACTTATGGAGTCAGGTATACAGTTCCCCCAATAAAACGCCATGAGTCAAATCTTCCAATCGATTGAGACCGAGCAGGACGCCGGTTATTTCCGCATCGGGCAGGAAGTGCTAGTGATTCCTCCGGAGAGCATCGCGACCAACAGGATCTCCGCGCTCGAGGAACTTCCCACTCTGCGTACGGAGTATCCCACCGCCAAGCGCACGGGTCATGCGCGTATCGACATTACCATTACCTGGCAGGCCGTTGTCGATCACTCCGGCGCCAGCCCTGATTACCGCGCCTGGCGCCAGGTGCGCAACATTCTCTCAATGGTCAAGGCCGCGCCGTTCGTCGAGATCTACAGCCCGCACGTCATCCAGATGCTGCAGGAGAAGGATTCGAGTTACTTGCGCGGCGACCGTGTAGCCGTCGCCCTCCGCCAGTTGAGCGTGGCAACTCATCCCGACATCGTCGACGGGCTGACCTGCACATTGCTGATGACGGTATTCAACTTCAAGCCTTACTCCGGGGAGTTCGGCTACAAGGGCGACTCCGGGCAAGCCACCGACGCGGATCTGTGCGACGACTTCGCGCTCTATCTGCAAAACTGGCAGAGCTGGAATCTTCCGTCCGAGTGGGACCAGGATTTCGGCTGGCTGGCGGTCGCCGAGGACGTCACGACTTTCAACTGGCGACAATACACCGCGGTGGCGCTTAGCGGCACCGCTGATGTCGCCCAGTTCCAGGCGGCGCAGACTTCCGCGCCGCCGGCAAGCGTCAACTTCGTGCCTCCGACTGTGGTGATGCAGAAAGTCATCACGACGGCTCAAACCGCCGGCGTCGATCCGTATCTGGCCCTTGGCGTCGCCAAACAGGAAAGCGGCTTCCGGCAGACTAAAGGCGGACGAACACTCTCTTCAAGCGCCGGCGCCTTAGGGGTCATGCAGCTGATGCCCGCCACGGCCGCGGGTCTTGGCGTCGACCCCAACAATATCGACCAGAACATCAGCGGCGGAGTATCCTTGCTGGCCTCCTACGCCCGGCAATACAACGGCAACCTGACCCAGATTGGCCAAGCTTATAACCAGGGACCGGGCGCCATGCAGAAGGGCTCTGCCTTGCCAAGCGAGACCCAAGGGTGGATCGCCGGCGTCAGCAAGAACATGGCCGCCTTCAAGGTCCAGTACCCGAGCCTGGCTTCCAGTTCCACGATTCCCATCTCAAGCAATGCCGCGCAGGCGCAGATCGCGACGGCCAATGCAGGCGCGGCTGCCCCTCCTGATCTTGCTGCGGTGGCTCTGGCCGGCCCCAGCCAGGCGGAGTTGCAGAGCAAGCTTGGACCTTTACTGCAGGCCGGTTGGTTGCCGGACCACAACACCGACCGGGTGGCGTTCCTCTATCAACCCCATTCGCTCGCGGTAGGCAGCGAGCCTTTACCTACAGTTCACCAGGTGTCGGTAACGGTGGCCAACAATCTTCCGCAGATTCCCCTTGCGGCATATGCGTATCCTACGTACCAGCATGTGGGACCTTCCTCGACCCTCGTCACAATCACCCTGATCAGCGCCAATGCGGCGGCGGAAGGAGAAGAGCCATCGCACCCCTATATCGCGACGCTCTCCCGCATAGCCGCCACTCTCGATGGTCAAGCTATCGAAATGCGCAAAGAGTTCCGCAGCACAGCCAGCATCCACCGCATGCAGAACGTGCTGGTGCAGAACCGCGTCCTGAACCTGATGGGAGTCCGGGCCGTGATGGTGGCCTCGATCGACACCGACACCGTGCCACAGTCGCCGGACTTGCTACAGGTCACGGTAGCCGGCAGCGTCTACGCCAACATCTATGAAAACGTCGACGCCTGGCGGGTGAAGGGCCAATCAGCTCAAGGGATGAACGCTTGGAATAACGTCCTTAAAACTCAGAATATCGCCGCGCTGGCCGGCTCCCCGGCTGCCCAACGGCAGCTGCAACCCCTGATCCAATACCAGAATAACCTCCGGGTGCCGAATCCGGCTCCTATCGTTGCCATGCTTCAGAGCAAAGTCGGGCAGCAATATCCAAAGATTGCTTTTCCAGCGGGAGCGGCTCCTTCGCCAGTTCAACTGAATCCTATTATTCAAGAACTGCAGCAGCCTGGCGTAGCCGACACGCTCACTCCGACAGTGGCTTTTAACCAGACTTCGTTTGCGGCGCAGAACCCAGCTGTAATGAAGAGCCTGGCAAGCGGAAATCCCAGCTACAGCGATTACCTTCTGGCCTCGTCTTCAGTTACGAGTAAATCCGCGCTGGACGCCAAGGCTCAGATTGACGCCCAGGTGGCGAACGCGGTGGCCTGTTCGAATCCTCCGGTTCCCGCGCCTCTCGCGACCCTCTACGCCACCTACTTCCGCTACCAGTTTGAACAGAACCCGCTTTTCAACACCGCCATCACCGAGTTCGAGCGCAGTCCGGCGGGCAAGCAGCAGTTTACAGGGCTCTCCCAGCCGCCCAGTCAGGACTCTTCCAACGTTAGCGGACATGGAGCTTACGGTGACTTGGGACTCCTTGCCTTGAATTCCCAAGGTCTCGATCTGAATCCGGCCTCCTACTTTGTCGATGATGGACGTAACCTTTACAAAAACTTCGCCAACGTCGCCGGCGTGTTGGGCGCACAGGCCGCTGCGGCCACCATCTCGCTCAACCGGGGCAATGGGAGCAACCCCAACGCGCTGGACCCCACGCAGGTATCCACTGGTCTGGTGCAGCGCGTCAAACGCGCCATTCTACCGCCCTGGTCGATGAGCCGCGCCTTTCCTACCTTCAAACTTTTTCTGATGGAAGAAGACAACAGCGACGTCTTCTATGCCTATGATGACTTCTACTCCTACAGTTCGGTGATCTCCATGGAGGTCATCCGTTATCAGGACAAGCCCGACATGGCGGTAATCGTCCTGGGTAATGCCACCAACCTGCTGACCCACAAGCTGTTCGACAACTCAACCATCGGCAAGTGGCAGCAGAAACTGGCAAATCCCTGGATGCGCGAGACTCCCCGTGTCCCGGGCGGGGGTCAGGTGAGCACGCCGCCCGGCGCGCTCACCTTCGATGCCCCGACGCGGCTTCCCGGCAACGTGACTGTCAACACTAACGGATCTGACAACCTGGTGCCCGGTTTCGGAAACCAGAACCTGCGCGCGCCTTACCAATACTATGCGCTGCAGACCGGCGCTAAGATCCAGTTGCGTATGGGATACGCCAATAATCCGGATCAGCTATATCCTGTCTTTACCGGTAAGATCACCCAGATTGAGCCGGGAGAAACCCTCACAATCGTAGGCCAGGGTTTTCTGCTCGAGCTGATGGAATCCTCGGCTAAGTCCATGCCGCACGGTACACAGGGCGGCTGGACAGTCTTCAGCGACCGTGGCGACGCGGAAGGTTTGATGACCAATATCATCAAGAGTCCCCGCGCTTCTCACTTCGGACACTGGCAAGTCAACCAGACGGTGTCCAATCTGGCGCGAGGCTACGACTGGATACCGCTTGCCTCAGCCGCCGCCGCGGCGGTCGGCTTTGCCGGCGCCAGCGCGGCGATCGCCAACAGTTACGATCGCTCCGCGGAAAACATTCTCATCGACCGCTCGCTCAATGTCGACGGATCCACGAATGTCGAGACCGGCTCGGATCGGAGCTGGACCCATGAGCGTTCGTGGCTGAACATTATTCCCCCCAAGTACAGCATTCCCGACGATCCTCAAGTGACACCGTGGCGAATTCTGCGGGACGTTGCCCGGCGATATCCCGAGTGCATGTTGCTGGTGAAACCCTACGGTTTTCCCTACGGCGCCGACGCCACGCTCGTCTTCGCTAATCCCAATGACTGGTACAAGACGCGTCCCGCGTTGATTGGCGAAGACGATGTGGATACAGTCCCTTCTAACCCAGATCCTGTCACCACCCAGACGTTCGCTACATGGTGGGGTAACGCGCAGACCCCCGGGCCGGGCCGTCAGATGTTCGCTAACGCCCTGACGCGCTACCAGGACGAGACCGGGGAATTCGGCGGTATCTACTATCGGTTCGTCAATCCCGGCAACGGCTTTTTTTCCGGAGTGCTGGATGAGGGATTCGACGCCGAGCTGAAAAAGATGCTGGCCGCGATCGACACTGGCGGCCTTAAATCGTTACAGGCTCTGCGTACGGCCGTGACCCAGACCCTCGAAAACCTCTTGACGCCGTCGATTCCAACTTTTCTCGGCGGCTCGCTGATACCCAACTTAATCGGCAGGCGCGCCAGCGGCGAGATTTTGCAAAGAGAGATGGAAGAGTTATACCGGCAGCTCCGAGCCTTTCTGCTCGCTTCGACAGAGGACTCCAGCATCCCGGCGGGCTACCCTAAGCCGGGCGATCAGCTGCAGCCGGTTCGCAAGTGGCACATGATTACCAGTGCTCACATCATCCGCAACAACATCAAACTGAACGAGCAGGTCTACAACGCCGTCCTGGTAGACAAGAAAGTCTACCTTGCTTCAGGCTCCATCCCGGAGCAGTACCAACGCGTGCTCGATTGCGATCCTAAAATCGTCGCTCCGGAGAAAAACCTTTCCGGACATGGCCTAGCCAACCATTCTCTTTGCGCGGCCTACGCGCAAAGCTTCCTTAAGGAAGAGATCGGCAAGATGTACGGCGGCGAGCTGGAGCTGACTGGCATGCCGGAAATCGATGCTGGCGACGCCATCATGCTGAGCGACACGACCCGGGGTATGGTCGGCCCCATCGAGGTTGAAAGCGTCATTCACAGTTTCACCTTGGAAGGGGGTTACATCACCATCGTGCGCCCCCGCGCGTTGGTGCTGGTCAACGAGTCGGCGAGCGCCGGCGTCGTGGCCGCCTTGGGGAGCCTGTGGAATAACATGGGAAACGAGATCTCGAGTGCCATAGGAGCGTTCTCCGGGGCCACCTCCGAACAGAAAGCGGCGGGCGTTACTTCAGCCGCAGCGGTAACGGCGGGCGTGGCGGCAACGGGCTACCTCGCGAAAGCGGGTCTTGGAAGCCTGGCCACAGCTGGTGTATCGGCAGGGACGGAGGGCGGAGCCATTAGCGCGGCTACCAGTACGGTAGTGCAAGCCATCACCGGCGGCGCGGCGGCCTCTGAAACCGTCGCTTCGGTAGCTGCTGCCGCCGAGGCGACGGGCTCCGCGATTGCGGGAGTCGCCACCGTCGCCGGCGAAGCCGTCGGCGTCGCCGGTGGATTCCTGTTCGGAGGCTGGGCTCTTGCGGCGCTGGCCGTGGTGGGTCTGTCTTACGGCTTCTATTGCCTGGCATCCGACCGGCAGAGCGCCAATCCTTTAATGATTCTGCCGCTCTCCCAATACGAACGGCCGTGGGTTGCCGGTATTGAAGGCTGGCAGCTGACCGATCTCACTTATCTACTGGCCAACAAGTTCGAAGCTTTCAACGTAAACGAAATCCAGTCAACCATTGAAGGCTTCCGTAAAGCCAACAATTTATTACAAATTGCCGGCCACTAGCTTCACTAGCGCCCGGAATCTATATACTACCCCCTTAATGAGAGCATGCCCCGGCAAATTAACAGTCAAGAACTGTATCAGATAGGATCTACCTCTCTGGGAGTCTACGGCCCGTTGCGGGTGCAGATGGGTCTGGTCAGTCCTTGTTCCGGCTGTCAGAACCAGCAGACTTACTCCGATGGCGACCTGGTGGCCTGTCCCCGGCGAAATTGGGCAGCGGTGTATCAGGCAGCCCAGGCCGGCAATGGGACCACGATTCCGCCGGCCATCCTGACCCGGACCGGCTCGGACGACGATAGTTCCGGGCAGTTGGTAAATCCGGTGCACTCCGCCGAAGACGGGGCGGTGCTGGTGTGGGTGGCTCTGATTGACGACAACCAGGGCGTCGATGACCCGGTGACGGACGAGGAGCTAACGCCGGACATCCTTGATCCGGATTTCGACAGCCAATATATTGTCTGTCAGACCTTACCTTTCGTGCCGGATGTCCATCAGGCGGCCTATAACCAGGGCGGTGTTTTCAAAGAGGGGAACCGCCTGCTGGTGCACACGATCCCCAACTTTCAAGTGAGCCTCGACGACACTCTAGTGCCGGTCGCGGGCTTCGTCCGCAAGACGGATTTTTCCAGCACCTTCTCGTTTCTCACGCCAGCGTCCAACACGCTCGCACCTGGATGCTGAGTGGCCGACACCTCCATTACTCCCGACGTCAACGCTCCCCAGACGGAAGACCTGGTCACCCCCGACCTGCAGCCGAAAACCCTGTTCGCCGGCGACGACTGGACGGGCCAGCCATACCTGCTGGTGACAGCCGACAGCATACAGGTCGCGGGCTCGCTCGACAACGGCATTGTGATCGACCCTCAGTTTGGAACTTTACTCCAAGGTCCGATCCATTTCTCCGCCGCGCCCGAAGACATCAGTTTCGGCGCGGGGTACTGGCGGCTTAACCCGATGGTGACTACCTGCATCGGTTCGAGCGCCGCCGTTCCGGTTCCCATGCTGGTCGAGGATTCTCCCGACCTGCTACATGCCTGCAGTGATATTAGCGGGATTCTCGATTCTCTCGGTTAACCTCTATGCGCAAAATCGTACTCTCTCTCGTTCTCGTTCTGGTCCTGACCTTCGCGGCCTGCATCTCGGTGCACCACCAGAGCGTCTCCTCGTTCGGGCCTGCTACGGCCCTTTGCCGCGCCGGTGTGGTCAACGGCCATCAGGCGCTGCTCTGTCAGAGTTGTGCTCTGTGCCCCGCGGGCCAGAAATGCATGGTTCCCGACGCTTCAGGCTTCTATGTGAAGTGCCCCAAAAAGTAAGCCATGGCAGTAGACTGGCGCTGGCAATCCGCGGGCGGAATTCTCCTCGACGGCAGGGGAGACATCGCCTTTACCGGAACGACTACGAGCGAAAGCACGATCGACATGGTTCGTACCTGTCTCAAAGCTACGCTTGCGGGCTGGCAGAATTATCAGATCGGGGCGGATCTCGAGTCGCTGCTCGGCAGTACCGTGGACGCTGAATTGGAGAGCCGCGTCCAGCGCCAGGTAACCACCGCACTCTCGACGAGTTTCCTTCCCCGGGGCAGCTTCCAGGTTCAGACGCTGCCCAACGGCAACAGCATGACCGTGCTGGTCTACATCGCCCAGCAGGCGGTCGCCATCGCGACTCTCGACGCCAGCGGTCAATTGACGGTGCAGTGACCACCTCCTATGGCAATCCAGTCCCCCAAAAGCGCAGCTTCCTATTCCGCCGATATCCTCAGCGCTCTCGCGCAATCGGGAATTACCCAGCTTGCGCCCGGCGGCAAGGCGCGTGCCTTTGCCGACATCATGGCCTCAGAGTTAGGGGTCATTGAGACCAACGATTTCATCAACATCACCGCTACGCTGTTGCCGTTCGCCACTGGCAACTCGCTGGATCTGATCGGCCAGATCTTCGGCGTCACCCGCATTCAGCGGCAGGATGCGACGGTTGACAGCGGCGACAACAACTTCCAGTTCTACGTGCGAACTGGAACTTTTGGCGACATCAATTCCGGCCAGGATATCAACATCCCGGCCAACGTTCAGATCTTCACCGACGACCCTAACGGTCCGGTCTACCTTGCCGATGCTGTCACTCTACTCGCTGGGAACTCCACACAGTCTTTTTCAGCTACCTCGGTTTACGCAGGAAGTTCTGGCAACGTTGCCTCCCAAGTCTTCACCCATTCCAACTTCACGGGCTATACTGACGCAGCCTTCGGAAGCCTGCTCGTCACCAACAACTATGGAGTCATCGGCGGGCGAGATGTCGAATCCGATACCGACTATCAGTACCGAATCCACTTAAAGCTGACCGCCCAGAACGGCATCAACGAAGCGGCCGTCCGCTACCAGTTGCTGCAGCTTCCCGGGATTCAGGACGTGGCGTTCTCCAGTTCGGCCGGAAACTTCCTGGCCTACCTGTACGGCATTTCGCCGGTCATTCCCCCTTCCCTGATCCATCTGGCGAACACGACGCTTACCAATACCGTGGCCTTTCCGATCCAAGGCACGGCGCTTTCGCCGGACCTGGTGGGCATCAGCTTATCGACTACCGTGAGCTTCGTCTCCGGCGTAGCGGCGGCGGACCAGACGGCGGCGCTTTCCGCGGCGGCGTCGGCGGCCGCAAACTACATTAACAACCTCGGCATCGGCGCGATGCTCGTCATCAACCAGCTGGCCGCCCAGATTCTGGCTTCCGACAGCCGTATCCAGGACATCGGGCAGCCGGACGACGAGATTCTCAGCATCTTCGTCTGGCGTTCCCGGGCAGACGGATCGCGCTATTCGCGCTATCTGGTGAATAACTACACGCCGCAGCCCGGCGAGCGCATTGTGGTCGAGATGTCCGTTTTGACTCCGATCAATCTGACGGCGGCCTAATGCGCGAAGACAAAGCCGATACCGTGCGCATGGAACTGGAGAAGCAAGAGCAGGCCAGAAAACCCCGTGTCAAGTTTTATTGCAAGAAAAACTGACACTTTTTTCTTGCAGTAACCCGAGTGATTTACCACTTCAAAAACGCACATGAACAACATCAGCACCTATCTCCGCAATAAACTGGCCAGCCTGGTTCTTCAGGGCCAGGCCTACACCCCTCCGACTGCCGTGTGGCTGGCCTTGTACGCCGCCGACCCCACGCCCGACGACACCGCCACCGAGGTCAGCGGCAACGGCTATGCCCGTGTGCAGGTAACGTTCGCCGCGCCTACCGCCGGCATCTGCTCGCTTTTGGCGAATGCGACTTTTCCTACTTCCACCGGCAGTCAGGGCAGCATCGGATATGGAGGCCTGCGCGATGCGCAGACCGGCGGTAACTTGCTATTTTCCGGCCCGCTCGCTTCCGCTCAATTGGTCGCCGCGAGCCAGGTAGTGCAGTTTAGCGCAGGGCAAATCACCGCCGGTTTCAACTAATGCCTACCGCTCCCCCAGCCCGCGGGAATATCGACTTCGACCAGATCCAGGCAGCCGTGCGCCTGGGCGCCGGCGGCCGGTTCCAGATGGCCGCCCCGGGAGCGGTGTCCGACGGCAACGTTCCGGCCTATGCGGCCGACTCCAGCCTGACCGACTCGCGGCGCGCCGCCGCTATGCTTCCCTACCTGGGCGGGGTCAAACAGCTTACCGAGAGCTACGACGCCGCCGCGGAGGACGCGGGTCTTCTGTTGAGCTTCACCTCGGCCTTCGCGGCCACCTGCTCGCTGCCCGTACCTTCGGGCACCAACTGGACCCTGCAGGTCGCGAACAGCGGCCCCGGCACCATCAACATTGCAGCCGCCGTTCCGGAAGACGGATCAACACCGCCGCTGATCGACTTCGGCACGGGGGGCGTGGCCCTTGCCACCGGACAGAGCA
>QGNH01000648.1_pt1 | contig 22303 bp, 23 predicted proteins | sample 1735481 | NCBI WGS metagenome assembly QGNH01 (sample SAMN09239004, study PRJNA386568) | Viral metagenome, whole genome shotgun sequencing project.
GCATCGGAAACAATCGGTTCATCCGACCGCTTCACGCTCAGCTTGTCTTTGGCGAAGTCCTTTTGGGCCGCCTTGACGTGTTCGGCCTTGATTGGCTTGAACGTGAAACGGCCGGCATCGCCTCGCGGGTGGGCCAAATCATCGAATAGGCTGGCGCTCAATGCCCAATGGCCAGCTGCGGAAAGGACCAGCGTTTCGACTGGAATTCCCTTTGCTTCAGGCTGCTCACGGAATGCCTTCTCTGCTTCATCTCGCTTTTCACGCTTCACGAGAGCGTACATGCGATTTTCACCAGCGATAGCCAGCGCAGAGTAGGCCGGAAACGCGGCGGCCAGGTTCTTGACCATTCGGTCGTATAGGCGGCGACGCGATTCTTCTTTTGCCGAGAAAACAAGGAGCGGCGGGTTTTTGGTTTTGACGTAAGCGTTGATGGCTGCAGCGACTTTACCAAGGACTTCATGCGCCGATCCTGAGCCAGTGATTTTGAAATTCGCCGGGTCGGTGTTGTCGCCTTGCGAAAACATAGCCTCGATGACAGGCATGCCAAGAATTTCTTTTTTGCGGTTCACGACGTTGACGAAATATTCTATCCCCTTGGCGGTCTCGAATCGCAATGCGTCGTCGCCATCGGCATCCTTATGCCAGGTGTTCAATGGGGAGATTTCCGTGAAACGATCTGGATTTTTGTCCCAGAATGATCGCAGATATTCTGCCTTGTCCTCTGACGAGTCGTATTTGTCGTTTGCGTCTTCACGGGCAACGTCGATTTCGGCTTCTTTGGCTTCTTTATAGGCGACGTCCAATTCGGTATCCAGCCGATCGGCGTATTCGTCTAGCGACTTGATTAAGGCTACGGGCGGATCTTCGGGAATGGCCTTCTCGATTGCTTCTTTGGCTTGGCGAACGGCATCGCCAGCTAATTCTCCTGTAATGGCACCATCCATCGCTTCGATGGCAGCTTCTTCGTCTTCTGTATATTCAGTGTGCTCTTTGATGAGGTCGCGTATGTCGTCCTCAATGGCGCTCGACTGGAATTTCCGATGCGCGTATGCAGCTGTGTCGCGAGAAATGTCAGGATCAAACTCGCTAAGTTGCTCATCAATGACCGTCGCCTTGGCATCTTTCAACCATTCTTCCATGTCCTTGGTTTCTTGCGATGTCATGGCCGCTTCGATGTCGTCGTAATCGCGCCGACCAACTTGCTTACTGCCGATGACGCGATCAGTGAACTTGATATCCGCCGCTCGCTTTTCCGTTTCGCCTGCCAAATGCTTTCGCTTCGATTTCTCGGCGAATTCTCCTGGATTTCCATCCTGCCCGCGCGGATGCTGAGACTCATCCCAGGCACCTGATAGCGCAATCGCCTGATCTTCGATCGGGCAACTGGTGTCGCCGCGCGGATGGGCCAAATCATCGAATAGGCTGGCCGATAATTGCAATGACAATGGTCCAGTTTCGTAGCTCCAACTGACCCATCCTTCGCCATGAGGCGACGATTCAGGCTCAATATGAACGTCGTCGATTCCAGAAATGCTCTTGGCGTCCTTAACCATCTTTGCGATTGAAGTTGCCTTGTCGTCGTCAGGACACGCGACCCACAAGAGGTGCTTTTTCTGATTCCAGAAAACTTGCCGGCCATCGCCCCACTGCCGAGTAAATTCGTCAAGAGCATCGGCCAAATCTGGATCGAATGAAGACCGATCCGCCGGCTGAGTCGCAGCCGATAGCGAAATCGCCTGATCTTCGATCGGGCAACCGGTGTCGCCGTTGGCGATCCATTCCTTGAACGTACTCATCGGCATGGCCGTGATGCTGGCGAAACCCTTCCAGCCGGCGGAGTAGTTGTCGAGATACGCTTGCTTGGCGTCGTCGGCGTTCGTCCAGCCGATCATGCACTTGTGTTCGTCAAAAGTCTCGCCATCGGCCTTGGTTTGGTCGATGATGAACACGATTTCGCTTTCGGGATTCGGACCGACAAAAACGTCCAAATGGTCACCGTCTGCTTCGCTGGACGTTTTCTTCAGGTATCCGTAGTGGTGCTTCATCTTCACCGACCACGGCTTGCCTTTGGCACCGATGCCGCGCCGAGTGTGCCCTCGCGCGGATTCCAGCGTGACCGGCAATCCCTGGATGATGCAATGGCCTTTGCGATAGTTGCCGGCCGCCTTGGATTCATCGCTCGGGTGCGGATCAACGTCGGCGCACGCCTTGGCAATCCGCCCGGCAAGATCTTCGGCCGCCGACAACGCGACGTTCTCCCCTGCCAAGATCGCTTCCACGTCCGCGTCTGGCAATTCGACCACTTCGGCCCCCGAAAGACTGATCGGGCGCCCTGCCATCGGTGCCGGCGGTCCCCCCATCGCCTGCGGGCCTGGAGGCGGCCCCATCGGGCTTGGAACCGGCTGCGGCGGCGGTTCGGGTGGAGGCCCCCCTGCTCCTGGCGGCGCACCAGCATCGGCCGGCATTCCCGGCGGCGGAGCGCCACCCGGTGCTCCACCTGGAGGTGCAGGCGGCTTCGGGACCAACGAGATCGGCCGAATTTCGTACTTCGCTTTCGGGCCAAAGTTCTCCATCACGAGCGAGCGAATCACGCCGCCGGCCTGATCGTTGCGCGTCGTGTAGCCGCTCGGGCCGACGTCAAACGCCGTGATCAACTCGCGCACGCGCATGTCGGAGATGTTCAAGAAAATGAGCAACGGCCCGCTGCGCCCCGACCAGCTGCCGCCGGTTTCGGGTGCCGTGAGCACTTCGTCGGGGATCGACATGCCCTGCCAGATTTTCTTGTCCAGGTTGTCCGGGTACTCCATCAGCCCCTTGACTTCACCGTTCAGCTTCGGATCGACGATCTCCCACAAGGGGGTCTTGGTTTCCGGATCGACTCCGGACGGACAAAAAAGAGCGCCGCCGGTGCAATAGTTCTCGGCGAGTTCGCGGGCGATGTCCTGGTTGTCGATCTGCTTGTCACCGACCAACGTTGAACCGGGCGGATATTTGACCAAGCACCCGCGGAACGCGTTCGAGAACGCCCAAAGCCGGCGAATGCTGATGGCTCCATGTGCGCCGACCTTCTCCATCCATGACGGCCAGGCCGCTTCCATGACGGACCGGCCCCAAAGATCACCGAACAAAGGTTGATGCGCGCACCAGAAGATCTTGGGGTGGCGGAGCGTGTTCCATTCCTTGACGGAGACTTGCCCGTCTTGCCCGTTCACGGCCGTCGGAGATTTTTGCAGGTAGGGCCCGACCATGAACGTGCTGCCGTAGGAGACTTTCGCGCCAGTCAGATGCCGCGGTCGGTCGATCGGCGTGAGCGCCTGCACGTCGTTCATGTCGAAATCATCAAGCCCCGCGAACTTCCAGTAGCCGGTTTCGGGGTCCTTCTCGTAAAGAACCTCGGCCACGGCGGTTCCGTTCATCACGTAGCCCGGCAGGATTTTCATCAGGTCGTGATGCCAGAACCTGTACAACGTATTTTCAACGAACGTCTTGATTTCGGGAGAATTGGCCCGCACTTCCCATTGAGCGCCGAACAGGGGGCCATAGATCGTGTAAAGGCCGATGCTGACCGCTGAATCTTGGATCATGGCCGGGACGTCGCGACGGGTGAAGCGGCCATCGCGCAGCGCAGGGTGATACATCCATCGGCCCATCGGGCGCCGATAGTTGACGATGGATCTCCCCGCGAAGGGGGAGACCTTTTTGATGTTCGGCTTGATCTTGCCGTTGGTGTTGGCGGTGAGAATTGGCATGAGGGATCGCCCTACTGGTTGAGATCGGTTTGCTTCAGCAGAGCGTCAAACTGCTCGTCATGGCCGGAAAGGTGCGCATAAGGGATAAGATGCTGGACTCGCACCTGCTGAGGGTCGCCGCCTTCGATGCGGAAATCCCACTGATACTGCCCGTGCTCGTTGCGGTCATTCGGCAGTATCAAGATGCTACCACGGACCATGTTTTCGCAGAGCGCCTGTGCCATCTGGCGTGCATCGACGATTGAGCCGTCATCTGCCTTGTACTGCAATGATGCCGGATACCGGAGGATGCCGATGCCGTCGATGGCCTGCGGCTCCTCTTGGATGCGCAGCGTCGCGCGTCCGTCGGCGTCATCCGTTTTCGCGCAAAGCAGCGGCGGAATCGCCATCAGGCCGACGGCTGCGCCGATTTTCTTCAAGACGTCGCGACGATCCATGTTTCATTCTCCGTCTTCAAAAGAGATTCCATTGCTCGCCTACGCATAGTTAGCCACCCATACTGCCACGGGCTCCGTATTCGCTAAGCGTCTGCGCGAGCGGCGGACGATTTGGCGATCAACGACAGTGAACGTGTAATCGGCAAAGCCTGGCCGACCAAAGAGGCTTTCGGAGTATTCGATGATCTCCCTGGAATAACCATCAGGGCACGGCGGAATCTTCGCCAACAAGCCTTCAATGCCGCTGGATCTCGGTTGCCGGTCGGCGCTCCCCTTGATGAGATATTCGTCGAACCCATCTTCATACAACTGGCATTGCCGATGGAGCCAAATGTGACCGTCTGGGTAAGTCATATCCCATAGCGGTTCCTTGCCTTCTGTATCCGCAAATGGGTGAAATGACGGCGGCCAGTTCGCCTGCAAAGCGTTGGCTTTCGATCTGCTTGCCGGCAAACCAAACATCGCCGCCACAGCCATCATCTTTTTGAAGAAACCTCGTCGCGTCATCGTCTCACCTCACCGTTTCCAATCCTGCCTGATCCGTGCATTCGAATAGGCGTTGGCAAGCTCCACGCTCCCCGTAGCCTCCATTACCGTCTCGAACAACGTCACAGGGTCCAGATTGACCTGTTGCGTGTCATACTGCTCTTTCAACCGAACCGCTTTCAGCCGCGGCATGCTGGCCGCCAACATAGCCTTTTCAGGTCCGGTCAATCCGCATACCGTGGGTCCATAGAAGGCAACGAGGTCTGCGAGGCCTCGGTGCGCGGTTGCCAGTTTTTTCGGACGTCCTCCCAGGCTTGCCCGGCCGCGTCAAACATCATCGATGCTTCCGCATACCCGACCGGTGCCAACTCGGGGCACTTCTCCTTAAGGAACGCTTGCACCTCGGGCACGATGATATCGTAGGTCAGGACTTTTTTGACCGTGCCATCGGGACCGGGCTTGTCCACTCCCTTGCGTTCGTACATGGCCGCGCAGAACGAATTGAATTCGTAGGCGTCCACGGTTGCTTTTCTGTCCCCGGCGGCCCCCAGCGAGAACGTCACCGTCGGATCAATTCTGATTTCCAAGACCAACCCTCCCCGTTAATGTTTTTGCCATGCGGATGCTGTGTCCGAATGTACCGCAGTCGCATGGGGGGAGGTCAACCTTGGAGCGGGTTCATCAGCGTCAAGCCATCGGGCGGGCTTGGCAGCAACGAAATCGGATCCTTTTCGGTTCCGCCATCCGTCGCCAACATCGGGTTGGAGAGCAACGGCACGGACGTAGGCGCCGATGCAATCAGGTAATCGAGAACCCAATCGGTGCGGTAGACCGGCGCGTCCTGCGCGGCCATCGTCGTTTCGCTGACCTGCTCGAACTGCAAAACGGCATCACGGCCGCCGTAGGAAATCAATTTCGGCGGGTTGACTCGATAGGCCAGCCGAACGCCGTAGCCGGTCAGCCTGACCATGAGCGACGGCGACGCGGTTTGCTGGATGATGTCCGGCGTGCTGGCATTCCAGCCGATCGTTGGATCGGAAATGTCGGTCGCTGCGTCAGAGGCTAATCCAGTTGGGTCCACGGTCGGCGCCGTCATCGACACGGACCCGGATAGAGGCTTGTGGCGGATTTGGTTGTAATCGGTGATTCGGGTGGGGGTGCAATACCAGGCAATCCAGGTTGTTAGCGGGTCGAATTGATCGAATTGATCGTCTTGTACGCCAAGCACGGCCAACGAGATCGGTGGCCCGTCAGCGTCATCCTGTACGCCAGCGACCGATACCGACGCTGGCGCATCCTCCGTATAATCACCGCCAGCAGTCGTCCCGCTGGATGCGCCGACGTTGCCAGTGGCGATGGCAGCTGGCGCGTTGCAGACGTCGATAACGATGTCGCTCGTCGTGTCGAAACTGGCACCCAACAACCCCTTTGTGGCCTGCGCAGTGCCTCGCAGGGATGTACTCCATTGGTTGGCCGACCAGGGTCTATAAAAATCACCGGGCGGATGCTGGAGCGTCTGGTTTGCAAGAAACGGGCTCCACATCCCCGACAATCGAGCGACGCTGTTGAAAGGCGCATTCACCATCCGATAGGAGACCGTGAAGCGAGACTCGTTTTTGAATAAGTCCTCTTCCATTTCGACGCGCGTCATCATGACGTTGGAGCGGCCATACAAACCAGCAGCGCCGCCGGGTGGCGAATAGGTACGCACCCGAGCGATTGAAATTCGATAGCTGGCTAGATTCATGAACGTGGAAAACGCCAATTCTTTGCTGGCCGCTGGGTCAAGACGAACGGTTCCGCTGATGGTTCCGATCCAGCAAGGGCTGTAATCCTTTTCCTGTCGAATCCTTTGCCGCATCTCGATATGAACAACGCCGGGAGGATAAACCACTTCCAACTGCTTGTCGGTGATTGTGAATGTGCAATTGGCACGGTCAACGCCGATGTTGCGCGACACGGTGCGGATAAATCCGTCTGGCGGCGGCTTGATGATGAGCGCAATGCTTTCGTCGATGTTGTTGGACAGAACGCCACCTGGGCGCAAGCTGAGCGGTATTTGCGCCTTGCCAGTCGTCGTGATCGTAACGATGCCGGCTTCGTCGCACGCATAGGCAACGGAATAGGAGACTTCCAGGAAGACATTGGACGCTGGCGAGTTGGAGAACTCTTCGCATTCCGCGATGCAGGTCGATACTTCCCAGGAGAATCCAGCACCGTGGCATCCATCAGGAGCGCCGCCCATTGACCACCACATCAGCTTGCCTGCCTTGGGACCCATCGCCACGTCGCGGATGCCGCTGCCAGCCGGATCGATGTCGAGAGTCTTGCCAAATCCCTTGTTCACATATTGAAGACGTTTCCCGTTAACTTGGAGCGATTGCCGCATGTAGAGCATGAACGCGTCGAGCGTGTCGCCCGGGCCAGTCGGGTCATCGAAAAGAGATTCGCCGTAATCGTCTACTTCGTCTTGGGTAATGTAGCCCGAAACAGAAATGGTGATCTTGCTGTACTTGACCTGCCGCTCGTCACCGGACATGACCGGTTCTTCGGTGACTTTCGTTTTCACATTGACCGGGAACTCGAAACCGTTGTAGGTAAAGAGCACACCGGATGGAATCGGCGGCGGCATGTCGCACCCTCAGAGAACAAAGGGTGAAGCATGCCGGTTACACTGGCCAGGCTGGAAACGCTATCGTTTGGCAGGTGTGATGGCTGGCTCTTCGACCAGCAGATTCAAGTCCACAGACCATGAATCACGGCGCGTATAAATGTCACCGATTCGCCCTTCAACGCGAACCAAATCGCCCTTCTTCAACTGGAGAACCCATGGTGTACCTTTCGGTAACGGAAGTATCTTAGGTTGAATCTTCCCGCTTCGCGTATAGCCAAGGCCATGCAAGTAGATGGAACTGTAACAGCCGTTTTGGGTTACTTCAGCCAGGATGCTCAATGACAAACCTTCTTCTTGAATCGACCCTGCCTTGACGACCCAGTCGATCCGTTGGCCCTTGATCTTCGCGAACTCGTCGATGGCCTTCTGCTCCGCGATTTTTTGCGCCGGACGATTGTGGCTCTTGGCCGCCTGCATTACCGGTTCCCAGAGCGAACCGGCCCATTGAGCCATCTTGGTCGGGTTCTTCATGTCTTGCGCGTTGGCAACCGCTGCCACCAGGAAAGCTATACACACGAACATCTTGCGGAACATGACAAATCCTCCCTTTACTCAACCATAGCACACTTTACGGTCGTTGCAAGGCGGGGCCTGGCGCGCCGCCCATGGGATTGACGCTTTGTCCTGAAATCTGGTTCCAGCCAACCTGCGTCGTCATGCCCATGAATTGATTCCAAATCGCGTCCGATTCATTGGATTTGTTGTCCTCTTTGGCCTGCTGGAGAAGTTTCTTGATTTCCGTGGTGTTGATAACGCCAAGTTTGTTCGCTAAGGCAACGCCAGGCGTATATTCTAAGATCTGGACCAGTATTTCCGTGGACTGGACTCCGGCCTTCACGCCTACCTCTATGATTTCCAATATCGCCGTCACTACGTCAAAAACCTTCTCGGAGATCGCCAGCATCATCGGCGCGAAACGATCTGTGATGTCGGCCATTTTTTGTTCCATGGTGAATCTGGACGCGTTCGCAGAAGCGGCCTGATCGCCAACACTGTTGGCGCGTCGCATATCGCGCATCATTTCCGCCACTTCCTGTTGAGCTTTCTGGCCTGCCAATTCCGGATTGTATTGCGCCAGTCGATCGGCCGTGCTCTTGACCGCATCATCAAGCTTGGCAACCTGAGATGTCGCTTCTCCGGCCACTCCCGCGAATATCCCCAACACTGGATTGAGGTAGAAAATCTTGTCGCTGAATCCCTTCATCCCCTCGCCCATCTCGGCAACCCGGGCGGATCCGTCCTTGAACGTGGCAAGCGAGGAGACCGTTTCGCCGACCGCGCGGACCTGGCTCATCGTGGCTTCTTTCAGCACTTTCATCGCTGCCATGACTTCAACCACGACAGCAAGCGGACCGGCTGCTGCTGCGGCCATTGCTTCCATGCCAGCGGCACCAGCAGCCTCAGCGCCGCCAGCGGCTTCGCCACCACCCTCGGCTGCCGTAGCGACTGGTGCTTCCCTTGGTGGCGATGGAGTCTTTTCCGTTGATGGTCTTGTCGCCGGCTCTTTGGTTGGCGCTGGCTCATCTCTGGACGCTTCATTCGTCGGCGAATTCGTCCGCGGCGTCTTTTCGGGAGGCCACCATTCCTTTTCTTCATCTGCTGCCGGTTTCTCAACCGACTTCGCTGGCTCTGTTGGTTGTTTTTCGGCCGTATCGTTCCGAGAAGCATTATCCTGCGGATGCGTGGGACGCTCTGGACCAATCGATTGAATGGCGGCGAGGACATGCTGCTGTGTTGATTCGAGCGCCCATGAATCAGGCTCGTTTCTTGGAGGCAATCCTTCTTTCGGTGCCGTTTTGGTCGGCATGGGCGTTGGCTCACGCTTATCGGCGGGCTTCTCCGCAGGCTCCTCCCCCTCTTTCGCTTCTGGCACCGGTTTCTTTGGCGGGGCTTCTTTTGCTTCAACTGACTCCGCCTTCTCGGCGGGCTTCTCCGCCTCTTTTGCTTCAACTGACTCCGCCTTCTCGGCGGGCTTCTCCGCCTCTTTTGCTTCCGGCACCTCGATAGCAAACGGGATCTTCGCCAGTTTGTTCAGCCGCTCCGCCTCGCGACGCTCGGGCGACTTCTCTTTTGGCTTGGCATTCCGGACAGCGGTTGCAACGTCCAAAGCGGCGCCAGCGAGCGGGCCGAAAATCCCCCCCAACGTGCCGCGCATCTGTTGCGCCATGTCCAGGCCGACGTCGAACGCCGATTTGCCTTTCTTGCCGTCGCCGTATTTCTCTTCGTAGGCGGCTTTGACCTGCTCCTTTTTGATCTTGGCTTCGCGGCTTTTCCCGGCTTCGGCGTAGGGGTCGAAAGCCTTCTCGCCGGTGTCTTTGCCGAGTACCTCGTCGGCTTTCGCCTTCACCGCATTTGCTTCGCGCTGTCGTTGGGCTTCTTTGCGCCCCAGGTAATCAATCCGCTCCTCTTCTGTCATGCGCGCCAGCTGGATTTTCTCGACGCGCGCGGCTTCGGTCATCTCGCGGATGGCGAGTGCGTTTTCTTCGTAGGCGTCTTTGAGTTCGCCCTGTGCGCGGTACACCGGATTCTGCGACCGCATTTCCTTTTCGACGTCGGCTTGCCGAGACTCTCTCTCCAGTTTTTTCGACGCCTCTTCCTCGACGCTGATAGGCTCCTTTTCCTCTTTTGGCTCTGGCGGGCGGATCTCGGCAAGGCGTTCTTTCACGGCCTTGCGTTCGTCCAGATTCTCCGCTAGACGGTTTGCCTCATAATCGACGCGTTCTTCGGTGGTCATCTTCTCGACGGCTTCACGCTCGGCCTGCCGTGCCTTGACCAGTTTACGTTTCTCTTCCAGTTCCTCTTGCTCGGCGTTGTACTCGGGGCTTTGCGCACGCATGGCCTTTTCGATGTCGCGTTCGCGGTCGGCGCGACTGAGCCGCTCGGCAGCCTCATCTTTGGCGCTGAGTTCTTCTTTGGGTTCAGGTGGCCGTATCTCGGCAGTGCGTGCCTTGATCGCGTCGCGAATGGCTTGCTTTTTGGCTTGCTCCTGGGCTTCGAACTCGATTCGCTCCTCTTCCGTCATTTTCTCCACGGCCAGACGCTGCGCCAGGCGGGCTTGCACCATGCGGTGTTGCTCTTCCTTCTCCTCTTGTTGGGTGCCGTATTGTGGCTTCTGCTCGCGCATCGCCTGTTCGACTTGTTGGGCCTCTTCCCTCTTGGCGTGCCGTTCGGTCGCTTTTTCCTGGATCTCTCGCCGCGGTGCTCCTTCGGGGTGCTGCTCGGTCTTCTCGCCTTCCATGACGAAGTGCCCTTCGGCCTTCATCTTCTCCATCTCCCCTTTGCCGTATATCGCTTCGGCGTCAAGATACTCCTTTCTGGACATGACCATGGGGCCGGCGGTGGCCTGTTGCGCGGCCGGCGCGGACGGTTCTCGCTTCTCCGCAGGCGGAGATTGCTTCTGCGATTCCAGCTTTTTCGGCGGCGGCTGCTCTTCCTTGATGACGACTTTGCCAGCCGCTTTGTCCGCGTCCATGTCGGCCTTGCCGTACTTCTTTTCCTGCGCGGCGTATTCTTCACGCGTCAGCATCTCAGGAGGGGTGGCCGGCGGCGGTTGCTTTGGTTCTGGCGGAGCGACTTGCGCCGGTGGCTCCGCGGGTTTCTCTATGGGCTTGGCTGGCTCACGTTGCTCTGCGGGTTTTTCCTCCGGTTTGGGTCCGGTTTGGTCCGGTTTGGGTTGTTCTCGTTGATCGGGCTGCGAAATGCCCATGCCCTTCATGGCTGTCGATTTCTGCTCCGCAGATAGATCATCCCATCCTAATTTCCCCGTCTCAACATCGGACTTCAAATCAAGACCGAGCATTCGTTTTTTGAATAAGTCCGTGCCACCTTCCCAGAATGACTGCGCCTTTTGCTCCGGCTGGATTGTGGCAGTCTGCTCGCGTCGCTCAGTGGGCTTCGTCGCCTCCAGCATTTTCGGCGGCGCTGCCGCTTGCGGCGCCGGCTTCGGCGGTTCCGGCATCTTCGGCGGTGGCTGCGTGACCGTCTGCGCTGGCGGCGGCGCTGGCCGGGGGGGAGGGGGGAGAGGGGCTTGCACGGGCGGGGCTGGCGGTTGCTGCGCCGGCTGACGTGGGATTGACGAAGCCGGGGGTGAGGGGGCCGGCGGCGGTGGCGATTGTGGAGCCTGCTGGCTTGCGGATTCTTCAGATATTTTAATCACAAGTTCGGCGCTCATCCGGTCCCCTCAAAACGACAACAGAGGTCAAGGCTTGGCGGCCTCGCCTCTGTTTTAGATTCGACATAAGTCGTTGGTGCGTATAGCCTTAAGTTAGACTTACCAAGCTACCAGTTCCGCCCGTATCGACCAAAAATACGTCCCATTTCAAGGGCACTTCGCGCAAGGTCGAATTGAAAATCAGCTGGAAATTGTTGTCCGGGCTGATGATGGATTTCGTAGCCGTCAACGTCGCCGGGCTCGTGGCGGCCGGGGTGCTGGCGACGGCGGTCAACACGAGCGCCTGCGCCTTGGCCGTGCCAAGCATGGCAATCGGCGTCGCTGCCGCATAGACGCCACCAAAAGCGACCCATGGCGATAGCGCGCCGAGCGCGTTGGTGTTGTAGACCTTGAGAATGGTATCGATCATCAGCTGGGTGCCGCGGAAGATCATTTCGATCAGCGAGAGCCCGTACAAGTCGGACTCCTCGACGCGCTCGGCCTTGTGGGTCAAGTTCAGATTGAACCCCTGCCGCGTGTAGTTCAGCGGGTTGGAATTCCAGGTCCCGGTGTATGCTCCAGCGACAGGTGCGGCGATAGACATGATGATTTCCTCTCAGCGTAAGGGTGTCGTGCTCATTGCAAGCCGTTCGATCACGGCGGAATAGTTCGGCGGCAACCCGTCATTGTCATCGAGAGCGGCGGCCGCTTTTTTGAACTCGGGCGTCTTCATACATTCATGGCATGTCACTGCCGCGATACTGCCTGTCCCTGCGTGCCATGGATTCGGTTGGCCATTGACGCCATCGGATGCCTGAATCGGCTCCTTACGGCTGCAAGCACGATGCGTCATGCCGATCCCGGGATACTCCGATGGCGGATCATAATGGATGATGGTCAGTCGCCGGATCGTGTGGCCGTATTTCGGATCCTTGCCCTCCGTCTTGCACTGCGGGCAAATCGGCTGCTCCGAGTAAAACCGGCCCTTCCTCAATTTCAGGCATGATGGCCGATCGCATTGGAAGAACTTCATCGTGGCCATCGGTGGAACCTTTTTTCGCGGGCGGCGGCGGAAGCAACTTGCGGCATTCCGGACACGTCACCGCTTCGGGTACGCCTGTCGCTTGACCATTGACCACACCGCAAGCCCAATGCGCCCCGTCCTCGGTACGGTGCCAATGAACAAAGTTGCTCAAGGGGTCGGCATGCGGGAGTGCAGCATGGTACTCGGCTGTCAGCCGGCACTTTTCGCACGTTACGACCGACGGGACGCCTGTCGCCGCGCATCCAGCCATGCCAACCAGCTTGTTTGGATTGCAGGCTGGCGCGTGCGGGCCAAATTGTCCAGGCGCATCAAAATGAATCGTGACGGTCATCAAGTCAATCCTTACGCAAGCGGGTTGCGCAACAGCCAGATTTTGACGCTGCCGATAGCGGAATCCGTGTTCGTGAGATACGCCGTCGTGACATTGTGCGAAAACGGATTGGCTCCATAGGTGCCGCGCCAAACGAACAATTCGTTGGCGAAGAACGTGATCGTGTCGCCGCCCGTGGCATCGGCCGCATTGGTCTTGAGCGTTCCGCCCACCGTGCTCAGGAGAGCGATGGCGCCAAGTTTGGCGTACTCAAAGGCCATGTCGATCTGCAAACTGACCTGGGCCGACGTAAGGGCAGCCGTGATCTTGTCGAGACCATTGCCGGCGCTCGATATCCCCGATGACGCAATCTTGTCGCCCGGGACGGAAGCGGAGTTGTCAAAGGTCATCGTCTCGGCTGCCATAAATCACCCTCTCAGTCCATGTCAGGAACGCTCTGAACCCGCTGGCACTTCCCAAACACAATCGTCTGGGCTACGCCGCATTCGGCTACTTGATGATCGCTCTCCGGCATCGACGCACTGAACCAATCCGGCCCCTTGATCTGCGGCCCCTCCGTCCGGATGAACTGGAGAGGCGTCAATATCTTCCCGCTCGCGCCGCCGGTTATCAACGCATCGGCCGCCTGGCGCACCAACTGGTTATGGTGAATCGCCGTGATAATCTGGCGGATCCGCGGCTCCATCCCTTCGTTCGCCAACAGCCAGACCGCGATACCCCAGCGGTCTTTCATGGCAAAGCCCATGCGAAGCGTCGGGGTGATGGCAACCTGATAATCTTCCGTCAGGTCCCAATCTTGATTGCCGCCGCTCCAGCCGAGCGAATGCACTGCAATGTAAAACTCTCCGGCCGCGGGCTTTGGTTCGGGTCCGAACCCGATCTCGCACGAATCAGCATCCAGGCCAAACACCGTCTGCAGCTTGTTGCGGGCGGCCATCATTACGGCGGCGAGTGACATACGCCTACTCAATCACATACGGCATGTGGACGCTATCCACGGCCTTGCAGAATCATCATGATCGACTCAAGGACGCCGCTCTTGCCTGCCTCTTCAATCCTTCGTGCCCATGGCTCTGGCAGGTCTCCCGATGGCCACATGGGGCGTTTTTTGTGAAACGCACCCGCATAAACAACATTTGACCCAACGATGACGGCACCGGGTTCTTCCCGCAAAATTCGGTCTTCCGATCCTTCTCCGGGCGGTTCCAGCAACGGATGATGCTCGGGATCCGCAACGCCTGGGCTCATCGACGCCAATAATCGGCCCGTGTCACGCCCAATCTGGACCTTGCGATTGCCGAGAATCTCCAACCTTGTCTTGGCGCCTTCCGCTTTCAGGATCGTCCATGCAATCTGTGCCGCGCGGCCGGCCGCCGCTTCCTCGCTCATCCCGTGGCGGGCCATCATTGAGGCTTTTCGGCTGCCGAATATCTGGCGCCACCGCTTGTCTTGCTCAGCGGTCAGGAACCCGCGTTTCAACCGGCCCTTGACGTCGAGGTCTTTCCCGCTCTGCTTGCGCGCCCCGTAGCCGTATTTTCGCTTGGTGATGCCGATCGCCTTCAGGTCGGCTACGTCGCCTTCACCGATACGCCGGGCCGCGATGGTGGACTTCTGCAAGGCCTGCCAGGAGATTCCGTCATCGCCCGATCCGCCGGCCGCCTTGGCGACAAAAGCGGTCTGGATGGCATCTAAAGCCACCACGCCGACGCGCATCTTGATTCCGCGCACATAGGGAGCGAAGTTGCCCGACCGGCCGGACATGGCACCCACGAATGCCCATAGCAGCTTTCGCAATTGCTCATGGGTCCCAGAATACCGGACGGTTTCGGCCATAGGAAAGTACCGCGTCTAACTACTAAGCAGCATGGCATTTAAGGCTATTTGCTCCAAGAATCATGGCGATTCGGTCCCAGCACGTCATCCCTTGATTTCCACCGTGCAATTCACCGGGTCCACCGTCACGACAACCTGCTGCGGCGTCTTGCCTGCCCATTGGCAGAAAACCGCCTTCAATGGCGCCGCCCCGCCTTCCGTGTCCGACGCGCAAGAGAGCTTCACGCGGATGGCTTTCTTGGTGTTGGCCGCATCCTGGCCGATCACAACGCCAACGACGGCATTCAGAATCGGTTCCGGCAGAACCTTGACCAGTAATTGAAAGAAGTTCGTCATCAGATGGACAAATCCAGGAACGAATTCGCGTTCCAGCCAAAAGTATCCCACGGGTCCGAATGCTGGTGATAGTTCGCTGGCGTCCCGCCGAGCGTTGTGCCCTGAGAGACTTCAACAACTGCTCGCGGATACGGCCGCAACGTCGAACGCATCTTCGACATGCCGGGTGCGTACTGCTTGCGCGGGCTGATGCCTGGGATCTCGTTCACCCCGGCCTTCATCTGTTTCAGGTCTTCCAACGCCTCTTGATAGGCTTCGATCACGCCAGGCGGTGCCGGATTGCCGCGTCGCGTGCGCAACTTGAACGCTGCCACGGCCGCTGCCCAATCCTTGACGAGATCGCTTTGCGACAAGGAAACGGGATCGTACCGACGAAAAAGGTACTTCACGATGACGTTGCCGGCCTTGGCGATGGCGTTGCCGTAAGCCGTTGGTGGGGAATCGTCCGTGGCCAACGAAACCCCGGACGCGCTCAGAACGTCGCGGACGTCGTCGATCGTGCAGAAGATGTAAGTGGTATTGGCCATGATTAGACCGCCGAGAGCTTGGCCGTGACGGTTTTGCCGGCGCCGGTCGTGAGCGTGGTGCAGTTGGCTCGCATCTTTGCGGCCGGCTTGTCAACGACAAAGAGGATGTCGCCCGATGTTTGCGTCGCCACGTCCCATGTTGCCACGGTGAACCAATGGTTTTTCGTGTCATCGGCGTCCGTGTCCAGCGTCAACTCAAGGGCGACAATCGCCGTGGCAGGGGAACCTGCGAGAACTACCTGGATGCCGAATTTGCAACAACCTGACGTTGGAAACGAAGCCCCAGCGCCTATCGCGAGGACGGCGCTGAGCGATTTGAATCCAGCGGCTGCAAGAGCCTGGGACATGCCGATCCTTTATGCCGCAACGGCTTTCACAACGGCGAAATTGATAATGATGGCCCCAGTTTCAGCGGTGCCGGCTGCGGCATTACCGTTGGCCACGGTGATCGAAAAACTGCCGTTCGTTACCGTGCTCACGTAGGCGTTGGTGTTGCCGCCGTTGGATCCGCTTTGAATCGAGAGAACCACGGTATCGCCGATGGCGACTGTGGTATTGGTGACGACGAACGTGGCAGCCGCAAGGCCTGCCAGGCTATCGGTGCGCGTCGTGATTGCGCCAGTCAACTTGCTGAGCGTGACGCCGGTTGAGCGATTGGTGATCTGCGTGACCGCGCCGCCGGCCCCGGTCCCGTAGCCGATGCCGCCGCCTGTGGGCGCCGTCGAAATGACGCTGCCGAGCGCGGTGATATTCTTGCTGGCATCGAGGACGACGGCCTTGCTGGCGGATGCCGTTCCTGCGACGACACCATCGAGAACCTGGAGCTCGGCCAAACTGAGTTGCGGGTCCAAGATGCCAATCAGACCCCATTCGGTGCCGTTGTGCAAAAAGATAGCCGCGCCATAGTTGACGTTGAGGACGAAATTGGCACCACCATCGATCGTGGTGTTGTTCGTGGTGCCATCGGGGATGATTGTGATGGCGTTCGTGGCCGCGTCACCCTTGCCATCTTTCACGAACGCGAACGTGCCGCGGCCGGATCGCGCTGGCAACGTCACTTGCGTGGCGGCACCGCTTGTCTTCTTGACGATGATTACGCCGTTGTCTTTCGCGACGATGTCACCGGCCGCCGTCCAGACGAGCGCCGTCGAAATGTGCAAGCGGTTCAAAAGGCGGAATGCGTCCATTTTACCTACCCCATTCTCTTGCGGTTATGCGGCCACTTCACCACGATATAGGTAAAACTTCTCAGAAAGTCGTGTCGGCTTGGTACACGGCCTTCTCGTTCTTGAACGCTCCGAGGAATACGTCCTGGAAGAAACTCGTCCAGCCGAGAGGGGCGGTCAGCACCGGCACCGAATAGCCGCTCTGACCGTATTCCTGCTTGAGATTCTTCATCGCACCCAGCGGGTCCGCGTAGGCGTCGAAGCCATTCAGCACGGCGGCGGATCCTTCGTACATGCCCCACCAATCCATTTTGTCGGGCTGGTTCATCTCGGGGGTGAAGACGACCAAATCGTCGTCCCACAGCAGCTGGTTCGTGCCGTTCTGGTCCTCGAAGAACGCGTGCGAAACGTTGGTCCAACGTTTGATCCCGGCGAATCCCGCGGGCACGTCGCCGGTGTCCACCAGCGTGTCACGCCAGTTGGCGTTGCGCGCGAGGTAGGCCTGGAGTGTGGCGTTCGTTTGAAAATATAGAGGAATATTGAGCCCGTACATGGCATGTTCGGGGCGCAAACCGGTGTCCTGCGCGGACTGCTGCTTGAGTTTTCGGATTTGCCCGAGGATATCCGTGTTGGCGAGCGGCCAAGGGGCCGCGATGATTCCGTTCAGCTGGTTCTGGTTGTTGGCCGGAACGTTCGCTGGGAAGGTGAACGCGGCGCCACTGGCACTCGGCAGGATGTTGCCAGGGGCGTCCCAGTAGATGGCGCCATAGCGGAGCATGGATGCCTTCGCGACGATGCGCGTGTTGACCATGCGCTTGGCGACTTCGGAAATCTGATAAGCAAGCCAATCCAAACCTTCGTCCTGGACGTATTGCTCAAAAGCCTGGAGTTTGTTGAGCATGTTCGCGTTGATGTTGATTTCCATCGACGTGTAAAGCATTCTGAACGGCACCTGCGAGACCGGCTGCAACGGCACACGCCGGCCGGGCGCACCGTAGGCGGCCAGTGGGGCGGTGGTTCGAGCTCCGTTGATGCGGGTGTACTTGGCTTGGTCGCCAAGCACCCGGTTCGACGGCTTCACCACGGAGAATTCCGGGGGAAACGGATCGGGGATGCCGCTGGTCGTCGCGCGGAGCGCTTCGGTGAGCGGGGCAATCCCGATGATGTCCTCGAGGGCCGCAGTTCCTGCCATGATCGTTTCCTCTCAAAAATCGCGGAATTCGTTGGGTTTCTCTGTTTCGATTCAGTTGCGGAGTAGGTAAAAGCTACTAATAAATTCCGCCAGTACCCGAAAAACTGAACTTGCCGCCCGAGAGCGTGCTCAATTGCGTTTGCAGCCACGTTCGCGTGCTGGCGTCGGCCGGGTAGTTGATGATTTGGGCGCAATCGATCTCGCCGCCGGTCGGGAACTTGGCGAAATCGACCACGCTGACGCTGACGCCGTTGGAATCGGTGACCTTGATGCCGGAATCCCAGTCGGGAGTCAGCGTCAAGGGAACCTCGCTGCCGTCCACCGGCTGAATCAGCGAACCGGTGACGAAGCGGCCATCGACGCCGGCCGTGGTGCTCGTGACTTGCGCGGACGTGGTGCTCGTCATGAGCGTTTCGACCGTAACCAGCGGTTGTGGCAGCGCGGCATAGCCGGTGCCGGAGAACGTCAGGACAAAGCCAAGGTCAGTGTCGGTCGCTGAAATGGCCGTAGCCACGATGCCATTCGCGACACCGGAGGCCACGTCAAGGACGGCCTGAAGGTTGCTGAGGTACGTCGCGTCGGTCGCACTCCAAGCTGACGGAGTGGTGAGAATGAAAGTGCCGTCCGACTTGGGAATCTTTAAGACGATATTGCCGCCGGTGCTGGCGATGTTCATGTTGACCGTCTGAACGGCATTAACGCCGGCCGCGGTGATCGTGACCGAGGTGCTGGAAATCGCGGAATACGTGATCGTCATCGTGCGGACAACGCCGGCGGCGGTCGGCGGGCCAGTCATCTTGAACGTGCCGGTCGCCCCCTTACGTCGGGAAATCTCCGTGCCGATCGCGGCCGTGGCCAACGTCAACGTGGTGCCGGCGGAAGTCAGGGCACCGTTGGTCAGGCCATAGATCGACGGCGCGTAATTGCCGGCGGCGATCTTGCCCATGACCATGCCGGGTTGCAAAGTGCCAACATCGGTCGTGTTCGACGGATCGCGGCTTTTCGTGCCGTCGATGTACCGGCCTTGCGCCAGGAACGTCTCGGAGCGATGCGTGAACAGTGCCTTCATGTTGGCCGTCACGATGCTGCCGATGCCGGGGGCCATCTGAACATAAGCGCTGGACATTCGAAATCTCCTCAAGCTACCCCGCAGACGCGGAGGTGGTGATCGATCAACGAGAGACGGTTTTTACACGGTGGCTTCGGTTCCCATGAGCACATTGCGCCCCGGGCCGAAATCATTGGATTGTCGGCCGGCTTTCAGGAACTCGTTTTCGCGGCTGAGTTCCTTGACCTTGTCTTGCAGGTACGTCAGCTGCTGATTCAGGCCGACCACTTCCGCATTTTTCTTGGCCAGATCGGATTGTGCCGCAGCGACGAGCTCACGGGAACGCTTGACCTCTTCGGCCGGCGCGTGCGCCATGCCCATTTCCGGTGCCCAGGTCGGGCCCCACAACCACTTGCCGGCCTTGGTGATCGTGCCGACGGAAATCGGCATGTGGCCGAACTCTTCGGCCGTCTCCAGATAGCGGAAAAAGTTCTCGGCGGTGACGTCGGGATTCTGTACGAGCCAAACCGCGGCATCGTGGAGTTTGTCGGGGTTCGTGCCGCTGGCCTTCAAGTATTCGATCAGGTCGCTGCCCTTGCTGCCCTTCTGAACCGTCGGCATGGCCGGTGGAGAGTAAGCCTTGGCAACTTTGGGAAGAATCGCCCGGGGGGCCTTCTCTTCCTCGCGAGTCTCCAGGGGCTTGGCGCCGCCTTCGTTGATCTGGGAAAGCTCAAAACCGGGCTGGCCTGCCACGGGAGCGGATGCCTTTGCCATGTCGTTTCCTTGCGTAAAACGGTTCAGTGTTTCAGGTTACGCCACTTTCGTGATGTCACGAAAGTGGTTACTGCGCGACGCCTTGGCGTTTCCATGCACCCTGGGACAGCCGTTCCACGACGGCGGGAACAATCGGCCGCGCGGCGGTGTCTTCATCGCCACCGTAGGGGGCCTCGGATACCTGCTCTTCGCCTTCGGTGGCACCGGACAAGGCGACATTGTTGCTGCTGATGGGCTTGAGCGGGTTGGTGCCGCGGGCCGGCTGACGGGTGGTGGCCGGCTTGGTGAACGAGCCGGGCTTGCCGGATTTCGCCAAGACCTCGTAGGCTTCGACCTTCACGCTGACCATGGTCGGCCGGAGATCGCCGTCGGCTGTCAGGTCGGACATGGACAGGCGGGTCGTGGTGATTTCGCTTTCGAGCGACGTCTTGATCTTGTCGTCGATGTAGCCGTGCTTGTGCAGGACGCCGATTCGCTGGCGTAGCGAGTTGTTGGTGTTCTTGACCAGCTTTTTGGCCAAGGCGACTTCGCGCGGGCTGTACGTGGTGGATGCGCTCATCATGATCGGAGGGCTTTGGGGCACCTCCGCTCCCATGGGGTTTGTGGTTTCGTTGGCGTCGGCGTCCGGCTCTTCATTCAGGGTGGCATCCTCGCCGGGCAGGGCCTTGGTTGATTTGTGGGTCTTGATCGCGGTGATCAGATGCTCGACGAAGGATTTCAGGTCCATGTCGGGTGACGAATGAATCTCGACGCCCAGGGTGGCCACTTCGGTTGCCAAGGCTTGCATCAGCGCGGCATCCGCGCCAGCGTCGCCGGTATCGGTGATCGGGCCTCCGCCTTCGAGATCTTCACCGATGGAAGGATTGTCGGTCGGAGGCGGGATTGCGCTATCGGCGGCGGCATCAGGCGGAGTTGCGCCGCCGGCGGCATCCGGAGCGGCGGGCGTTTCTTCTTCGCCGGGTTTCTTCGCCATGAGATTGTCCTTTGCGCTGAGTGAAATCGGCTGCAACACAGCAGAAGAGAGTGAAACATTTACGTCGGCAGCCGACAAACTGACCATTTTTGATTTGTCAAATGAAAAAGCCTTTTGCGGGTATTGCACCGGCAACGGGGTGATCGCAATGTGAGCGAAAGATTGCCCGGGCCAGAACGGGCCGATCTCGTCGCTGGCCGGTCCGTGCCGATCTCTCCAGTTTTGGCGGATGTCGGGAGAAACGTACTTGATCGATTCGAGTTTTTGCCGGTCGGTCTTGCCGTGGCTGTCCGGATTACCTTCGTCCACGTCCAACAGCAATTCCAGGATGCCGTTCTTGATCCGTGAATCGTGGATATGGCCGCCGGTGTTTTGCGCCCAGCGTGCCAGCAGGTCGCTTGCAGAGAGGCCAATCGGGTCGTTAGGATCGTCCTGTTGATGCTCGAACGTCCACGGGATGGCGGCGCCATTGGAAAGCATCGCTTTGGTGCGATTGTGGAAGTGCTGCAAATCGGCCGGTCCGCATTCGAACACTTGGCCGCGGGGCGTGACCCAGACTCCTGGCATCAGTGCGTCTTTCCAAACCTTCGTTCTCGCCATGGTGCGATTAGGTTCGTTACGGCGGGGCTTGCAACAACTTGGGCCGACAAATGAATGCCAAAAGCGAAAAGATTTCTGAAATGTCGCGGTTGCAATGGGTGCTCGCCATTTATGACCAATTTCGCCCGAATCATTCCTAAAAGGACCCTGACTTATGCAAGTCCCGCAAATCGACCTGTTTGAAGACCGTCTCTTGGTGTTTCCCGATGCCATCGGCGAGAAGTTCGAAGGCTCTCGCCTCATCAAGCCGGATGTCGTGCGCGCCGGCGAAAAAGCCTGCCGCGGTGTCGTGGTACTGGCCGGGCCCGGCTGCGCCGATCCGAACACGGGGATATGGGTTCCGCAGCGCCACAAGCAAGGTGATCGCGTCATCTTCGGGCATTACGCCGGGGTGGATTTCGAGGAAAGCGGGGTGAAATACAAGATCATGCGGCCGGCTGACGTGTTCGCGGGCGAGAAAAGCGAGATCCGCAAGTCATTGGCAGAACGTCTACAGAAATGAAAAAAGCCGCGCGGATCGATTCCGCGCGGCCCTTCCGGGAGCTTCCACCTATCAGGAGTTTGCCCGCCAGCTGCATCAGCGACGCGGGCTTGAGAAGGCAGTCTACCAAACCGCCAAGAGCGGAGCAAGCCGAAAATGGCCTCATCGTCTAACGGCAGGACGCCACCCGAAGTCTTAACGGACGTGGGTGGAGATGCCCGGTTCGACTCCGGGCGGGCTACTGACTCATTGCGAGGATAAGCCGAAAATGACCAAAGACGAAATCATGCAACTGACCGGGCCCGCACTCAGTAACGCCGTGGCCGAGCACGTCATGCGGTGGCGACGGATGCCCGTCTGCGGTGACGACGAGATGGGCGCCATTTGGGCGGACGCCAGCAACCAATGGCGGCTCGTGCCGATCAAGCCAATTCGCCCAGGTGATGTCAACCTGATAAACATTGCCTGCCTGTTGTGGGAGCCGCATACCAAGGCGGGGGA
>QGNH01001486.1_pt1 | contig 22294 bp, 27 predicted proteins | sample 1735481 | NCBI WGS metagenome assembly QGNH01 (sample SAMN09239004, study PRJNA386568) | Viral metagenome, whole genome shotgun sequencing project.
GAGGTTCAAATCCTCCCCCCGCCACTTGACAAGGTTCCTTGCTTCGTGCAAGGATTCTTGCATGGACCTCGGAGACATCGGAACCGAAATTGCCACCCTCGATGAGGAGAACGGCAAGCGGTTTGCTGACCTCGCCGCCGGGCGATACGGACCTCCCGTCCAGCTCCAACCCGGAACCTTCGAGTTGCTGAAGCTCACCGTCTACGTGGAGCGCATCCTTGAGCACCTGGGCTCGGACCTACTGGATCAGGCCAAGTTGGACTTCGCCAACCACGTCTCCGAAGCCCTTGACAAGTTGGAAGAGGCATCCCGCCGGGCGAAGTTCACCCAAGGACTGAACGGGAACCGTGGCTGAACTTATCGCCCTCACCGACTACCTGGATGAGATCGACAAGCTCTCCCGAGGTCGTGCTATCTACGACCAACTGGTGATCGACGCCATTCAGAAAGCACGTGACTTCGGTGTGTCCTGGTACCAGATTGCAGAGGCGCTCGGAGTGACGCGACAGGCCGCGCAGCAGCGGTACGGAAAGCACATGAGAGATGGCTGATGACCGCCTTGGATTCGATCCTCGTGCTCTTCCTCGTCGTGATGACGATGGCAACCTGGTATTCCCTGTACCTGCTTCGGAGCCGTTCGTTGAGCCCACCTTCCCCGACTCCTACTTCGATGCCCGAGAAGCCTTCGGAGGCGCTGATCGAGAAGATGATGGAGATGATGAGGACGGAGAGGTCGGAGGACCGGAGGCTGATGGAGACGCTGGTCCTGGGGAGGGAGGTGACCAGCGAACCATCCACGATGTCTTCGCTGACACTGCCGATGGAGTTCGACTACGACTCGACGCCCCTACCGCCTGGGATCGAAGCAGTGATGTCACGAGAGGCGGAGGAGGACTTGCTGGAAGCTGGGAGGAGGGAGCGCGACGCTTTGCTGGCGAAGAGACAGGAGCTGGAGGCGGAAGTCCTGAGTCGGATGGCCCAAGACCAATCGGAGACTTCCTCACCCGGACCGTGGTTGGCGACGGAGGACGAATCCGGGCTCCCGACGTAACCTTGGAGTGTGTCCCCAACTCGGTCTCCGGATTGAAAGGCGGGAACGTGTCGGTCAACTTCCACGTCAAGTTCGAGTTGGCCGACGAAGCCTTCAAGGTACACCGCCTCCAAGGGAAGTCGGTCATCATCGACATCTACGAAATCGAGGAGGACTGATGGGAACAGCGATTGTCATTGTCGTGGGTCTCTGGTGGATCGCAACCGTGTGGGGTGAGATTCCGACCGACCGTCACGGAAGGCCGGACCGGTGACCGCTGATGAGTTCAAGACACTGGTGGAGCGGATGCTCACAGAGGGAGTTCCGCCGGCAGTGGTTGCGCGCATCGTCAACATGGATGTCGACCTCATCAAAGAGGCGCAGAAGGAAGTCCGGGTCAAGCGGTACGGGACCGACGACCTCAACGACTACTTGGAGCAGATGCAGTGGCGGACCATCGAAGAGGCGATGACCTCGCTTGCGACAGGAAGCTCGACCGACAAGGCGCGAGTCATGTCGACTGTTCTCGGCAAGCAGATGACCGCCGCCACCAAACGGATGCCTGAGGGTCAGCGTGACGCGGGAGCGAAGATTCAAGAGCTGATGGCGTCGATGCGAGGGGATGATGGGTAGGCCGCAACTCGATCTCTGGCCGTGGCTTGAGCAGTTGACCCTGAAACCGAAGAACGCCCGGCCGATCAAGTTCGACCGCAACTCCCCCTTCGCCTGGGCGCAGCGACAGTTCGTCGCGGAGGTGGAGCGTCAGTACAACGCGGGACTGCCGGTGAGGATCATCGTGCTCAAGGGTCGACAGATCGGCATTTCCACCGTCACCGAGGCGATCCTGTTCCTGTGGTGCTTCCTCCACCCCGGCACCAACGCAGTGGTGATGAGCAAGGACGACGACTCTTCCAACTACCTGTTCGGGATGAGCAAGAGGTTTTGGGAGACCAGCCCATTCAACGGGCCGTGGACGACGAAGTACAACCGCATCGGCTACTTGGAGTGGGAGATGTCCCCGCTCAACTCCACCTTCACCACCGTCACTGCCGGATCGGACAACCCCGGACGAGGCATGACCATCCAGGCCGCGCATCTTTCGGAGTGTGCGTTTTGGGAGGACGCTGACAACGTGGCCGGTGACCTGGGCGAAGCCATCCCCGACAACCACGGAACGATCATGGTGCTGGAATCCACCGCCCAAGGTGTCGGTGGATACTTCCACGACGAGTGGGCGAAAGCCCAGGACGCCACCGGGGAGAAGTCTCCCTTTCACCCGTTCTTCTTCGAGTGGTGGAAGCACGAAGAGTACGAGGTCACAACCACCCACCTGAAGTACGGCGATCTTGACGAGGAAGAGAAGGAGTTGCTCGACACCTATCCGGCCATGACCATTCCGAAACTGGCGTGGAGACGGAGGAAGATCGCGACCTACCAGAATCCGGAGACGTTCAAGGAGGAGTACCCCAACTCCATGGAGGAAGCTTTTTTGTCGACCGGATCGAACGTCTTTCCTCTCGCCAAGTTGGCGCAGATGTACGAACCAGACGTGGTGTACGAGCAGGGGTTTCTCTTCAACGACAACGGGAAACTTCAGTTCCAACCCGACGACGACGGCCACTTGTTCATCTACAGGCAACCCGATCCGCGGAGGCGCAGACGGTACGTGGTGTCTTGTGACCCGACGTGGACGGTGGAGGGAGACCCCGCCTGTATCCAAGTCATCGACCGGGCCTCCATGGAGCAGGTGGCCGTGTGGCACGGAGCCGCCGACCCGAAGACCATCGGTGAGATCAGCCTTGCCATCGCTCTCTACTACGGACCCGAGGCCATCTTGAACACCGAGATTCAAGGGGGAGGGAAGGTCGTCCTCGCCGTGTGGAGAGAGGCCAACTACCAGCACATTTGGATGGACCGACGCCCCGACCGCCCCAAGGTGATGATGCAAGCCTTCGGATGGAACTCCACCTATGAGACCAAAAAGCAGATGCTCGGGACCATGCAAGGGATCATCCACCGTCAGCAGGCGTTGATCCACCACCCCGCCACCTACTACGAGATGACCCGGTACGTCACCAACGAGGACGGCACCTACGGGCCTTCGCGGAGGTCCGGGCACGACGACACCGTGATTTCCCTAGGGATCGGGTGGATGACGGTCGTCACCGAAGGCCAGTCGTTGGACTACGCCGCCCTCGGGGCGAGTCCCCAGCCGTACATCCCCGGTATCTCCCGACCTCAGATTCCCAACATGGGGTCAACTCCAACCCTGCTCGGAGCAGGTAGGTTTGGGGAACCGATGGACAGCGACGCCATGATCGGAATAGAGGAAACGTACTGATGAAGTGGTTTGCCTACCATTGCCCCTCCTGTGGTGACTTCGACGTGGACGGGATCGCGCAGGACACGATCTCGTGTCGGTGCGGACGGACGGCCAAGCGGAAGTATGCCGTCAGCTTCATGGGTTCGTCCCTCAAGTCCCAGGCGCGGTGGGACCCGGTAGTTGGGGAGTACGTGGAGAACGACCGACAGTTCCGCTCCCTGCTCCGAAAGGGACAGGAAGAGCAGAGTGAGAAGCTGAACATGGACGTGAAGCTCGCCCTGGTCGACTCGCGGGACACCGAAGCACTGGCCGAACTGCACGGTCATTCAGTCGAAGAGAGGCTTGAGGTCAAGGCCAGGACCGATTTCGTGGAGAACGCATGACACTGATCCAGGTCGAGCCGCCGCCGAACTACGACGAGCAGGAGTTCATCTCGCGTCTCCGTGACGTCTACAGCCAGGCCAAAGAGACCAAAGGCTCAATGCTGAGCGAGTGGAAGCGGAACTACCGGATCACCATGAACCGCGCCGCTCCTGCGGTAGCCGCGGCTCCCGGTACTCGGGCCAACGAAGTATTCCCGACCATCGACTCGCGTATCGGGTGGATGACCGACCAGGAGATTCAGTTCTCCATCACTCCCGCGTGCGACCCGTTCTCCATGTACTCGATGGTCTCCGACACTCTCGGGGAGCAGTTGGAGTCGATCCTGAACTCCACCATGAAGTCGGAGGGCTGGGACGGCGAAATCCAGAAGATGCTGTGGGACGCCGCCATGTTCGGGGCCGGCTTCCTGAAATGCGTGTGGGACGCGGGGCTGTCGGACGGGCTGGGGAACGTCGCCCTCAAGTCCACGTCGCCCTGGTGTCTCTACGTCGACCCCTACGCCACCGATCTGGACGACGCCCAGTACATCATCGAAGTCCACACCATGTCTCCCTCGGAGATCGAACGGCGCTACCCGGACACCACCGCGCAGATGCTGCACGACTCTGCGGTCACCGGAGACACCGACCGTGACCACCTCCCCCCCAACCAGGTTTCCAACCGGCAGAAGAACGCCGGGGTTCTCATCCCCATCGACGCTGGTCAGGGAGCGACGACCTGGGGGGCTCCGGGCGGGGCGAAGAAGCACACCTCTTCTCGGCAGGAAGGCGTGAACGTCTACGAGTTCTGGCTTCGGGAGAACTACGAAGAAGAGATCGAACCCGGCGACCCGACCCTTGGAGACGAGCCGCGCAAGGTCATCATCGACCAATGGAGGGTCGTGGTGATGTCCGGTAACCGGATTCTTCTGGACGAGTTGGCGGAAAACCTCTTCCACACCAACCGCCACCCCTACGTGCGCTACGTGGATGTGGAGACCGGCGAGTTTTGGGGCTCCCCGATCCTTCGGGATTTGGCCCCCTGCCAGCAAGCCATGAACACCCTCCTGGCGATGGGGCAGAACAACATCATCTACACCGGCAACCCCGTAGTGATCGGAGTCAAAGGTTCCGGTGCCGACCGGTCGACCTGGACCAACAAGCCGGGACAGATATACGACGTGAACGGCGGACCGGGGCAGGGGGACAACAAGCCGCAATGGTTGAATCCCCCTCAGCTCCCGAGTGCCCTGATGCAGTTCGTCCAGTTCTGGCGGGAGGAGATGGAACGGATTGCCGGACTGTCCGCCACCAACCGCGGGGAAGTGCCGTCTGGCCGTGCCACCGACAAGCAGGTCTCCGCGGGGCAAGAGGCGGGGTTCATCCGCATCCGCTCCGCCATCCGGAACTTGGAACGCACACTCCGGAAGGCCGGCGAGCTTCTGACCAACCTGGTCATCATCAACTACGACACCCCGCGCTTCGTGGCGATTGTGGGGGACGAAGGGGAGATGAGTTCGATTCGCCTGGCCGCTCAGCACTTCTACTCCCCGACCGAGGATCACACCGGGAAGGTCACCTTCGCCCCCCTCCGGTTCACGATGATGGTCAACGCCGGATCGTCCAAGCCCACTTCCCGTGCTGCCCGCATTCAGGAAGCCAACATCTTGAAGCAGATGAACGTGGTGGACGATCAATACGTGCTTCAGGCGTACCGGGTCTCCCACTGGAAAGCGGTCATGCAGCGCAAGCAGCAGCAGGAACAGATGCAGCTCCAACTCGCCCAGGCCCAGGCCGCGGCAGGGATTGCTCAGAAGTCCGGGGGCAAACGACCCCCATCCCAGGCACCCAAGCCCGGCGGGTAGTAACATTCGATCCATGAAGGAAGCCCGACCGCACACGTCCAACATGTCTCCCGAGATGAGCACCAAGAACCGGGGGTCGATCCTTCCGGCCGAGCGTGCCCGACTCGACACCGATGAGGGGGGGCTGTACTCCCGCAACGCCTTCGAGGAGCCGGACGACTACCACTCCAACTCGGGTCCCGACTCCGTACTCCACTAGGTGCTACCGTTCCCATGAACAGAGCGAAGGAGAACTAGACGGTGCCTCTCAAGCGAGGGTCTTCCAAGAAGGTGGTCAGCAACAACATCGCAGAGATGCGGAAGGCCGGACACCCTGAGAAGCAAGCCGTCGCTGCGTCGCTGTCCAACGCTCGGAAGTCGAAGCGGGGCAAGCGCACCGCCAAACGTTCTACCAGACGTGGAGGGAGGTGAAACATGGAGAAGAACCTCACTGAGGCCCGTGACCGGAAGGGTCACCGCGGTGGCCGCAAGCACGGGCGCAAGGGGCGGTGAGCCTCAGGGCGCTTCCGTAGCGCCCGCCGTGCAGCAGTAGTACCGGGGGGCGGGACGTACCGGATGATCGTCCCGCCCCCCATCACCAACAAGGAGAAGTCATGGCAGACCAGAATCAAGTTCGACCCAACTACGGGGGCATGCCGAAGGGCAAGGCCAACATCATGCGACAGGGCCAGACGGAGACCGAGGCGTGGGGACAGGACCCCGCTGCCAAGGGTGAAATCCCCGCGGTCAAGGACTACCCCTCGCGCTGATGCCGGCAACCAAGGGGAGCGGTGCTCCCTCTTCCGTAGCCGAAGGAATGAACGGGATCGTGCAAGCGATCTCCGCGACGATGACGGCCCCCGACGCGGGGCCGCATCTCAAGTTCCTGCAAGGTCTCTTGCAGGCCACGGTGGGGCAGTTGCAGCAGGGCAACGCCCCGAAGCCGCAGGGTCAGCCGGGACAGCCCCCCGGCCCCGGCGGGACGAACATCAACCAACTCATGGGTGGCCAACCGCAGCCGCCTTCCGCTGGACCGCAGGGTGGACCGACCCAAACCGGAGCGTCCGCCGACGACATCCGCCGCATGGTCGGCGCTAACGCAGGGACGCCCGGATAATGGCAAGTATCAGAGAACTCTTCGCAGACCCCGAACTCAATGAGGAGGGCGGGGAAGAGCAGATCGACCTGAACAAGGTGCTCGATGAAGTCACCAACGTACTGAACGATCGGACTCCGCCGCCTGAGCGTGAGTCAAGTACCCCGGAGGACGAGGCACCGTCCGATCCTGACCAGTCGGCCGCCGCCGACGAGGAGGGAGATGGGGAGGAGGAGGAGGAACCGGAGGCACCGGAGTCGGTCCCCGCTGCCTCGGTTCCTCCCTCCGATCCACTGGCAGAACTCCCCCCTGAGCGACGGGCCGCACTTCTGGCGCTCGATCAGACCCTCATGTCCGACGAGTCCAAGCGGGCAGAGGTGTTCCGGATTCTTTCGGGCGAGCCCAGGGTGCAAGCTCCCCCCCCGCCGACTCTTCCTGAGCACATCGACCCCGACTCGTTCGAGGCGACTATCTGGAAAGAGCAGCAGGCCACCAACGCTCGGATCGCGGAGATTTCCGAGCACACCCGCCTACAGCAGGAGGCGTTCGAGAAGCAGCGGGCCAACGCCGCAGCGATGGAGGCCGGAAACCGGTTCGCACAGAAGTACGCCGGCAAGCTGGACCAGAACGACATTCTGGAAATCGCCAAGTACGCGGGTACCACCGGTATCGCCGGAACCTTCACCGCCACCAAGGAAGGACGGGAGAACCCGACCGAAGCCTTGGAGCGGGCGTTGGAGCACACCCTGTGGACCAACGAGTCCTTCCGAGCCAAAATCCTGGGGACTGACGGGCCGACCACGCCCCCCGGAGAGCAGCCAGCCGCGCAGGAAAGGAAGCGCAAGCTGACCGCTGTCAGTTCCTCAGCATCCCCCGTGACCGGATCGTCCTCGACGCGATCCCCCTTGGAGAACGATTCCAATGGTAGGTTGCAGGAGAAGTCGAGGATGCAAGTTGTCCAAGACCTTGCTACGGGACTAGCGAGAGAATCGAGAGCAGGATAATCAATGGTCACTCCCACCGGTGTCGACACCATCACGTCGATTTCTCGACGCATCCTCCGAGAGGAGGCCACCGATGTGTACTACCTCGGGTCACCGTTCACGGAGCGACTGTTCCGCCAGAACCGGGTGAAGCGTCGGGGCGGACTCCACATCGAGTCGCGGTTCATCTACCAGCCGTGGGCAACCGGTGGAGCGTTCTACGGTCCTGAGGTTCTGAACGTCGAGCCCTCCGATACCGAGATTTCCGGTGCGTGGGACTGGAAGGAGTACTACACCAACGTGACGCTGGACCAGCGTTCGTTGATCCGTGCGGACTCCGAGTACGCCGTCGCCAACTACGTGGTGGAGCAGTGCGAACTCGCCAAGATGGACCTGCGGGACAAGATTGCCTACGGCATCTGGTCGGACGGTTCCAACTACAAGGCCATCGACGGCATCTACGAGATCGTGGACACTGGCACCTACGCCCCCACCTACGCCGGACTGTCCCGTTCGGCGTACCCGTTCCTGAAGGCGCAGGTCGACTCGACCACCACCACCCTGGGCCTGGCGTCCATGAACAGCCTGTGGGACCTCTGCACCAAGGGTGCGAGGGCTCCGAGCGTCACCGTCTCCACCCGCGCCAACCTGACCCGGTTCGAGAACCTGCTTCAGGCCCAGGTGCAGTACACCCAGCCCACCACCGCCGTCGACCAGACGTTCGCCAGCGGTGGCTTCTCCGGTGGGTGGTACCGCAACCAGCCGTGGATCGTGGACGAGCACATCAACCCGACCGGCACCGAGGGAGTCCTGTTCTTCCTGAACGAGTCGTACTTCGAGCTGGTCATCAACCAGAACGGCGACTTCGAGGTGGGCGACTTCCAGCAGCCGACCAACCAGTTCGTCATCACGTCCCTCACCTACGTGGCGCTCAACCTGCTCTGCCTGAACCCCCAGGTGCAGGGCAAGTTCACGGCGTTGACGGCCTGATCGGAACCAAGGAGCCACCATGCCGCTGACCAATAGCTACAACGTCGCAGCTCAGAACAACGAGCAGCCCGAATACCAGGTTCTGTGGGAGCCCATCGCCGTGGACCCTGCGTCCGCGGCGTCGGTCACCTTCCCCACCGCCGCAGGAGCGGGCGCGTGGGTACCGGGTGCCATCCTGTCCTACAACACCGCTGGCGTCGGTGCCTACCCCCCGCTGGGGTACGGCGCAGCCGCCAACCAGGGCGGTGACTCGGGCAACTCGGGCAACCCCACCTTCCCGAACAACTGGACGGTCCAGTACGTCGATCTGGCCCCGGTGAGCACGACTACCTACCTGGCGGGTGTGTTCCTCGGAGGCCCGTCGCTTGGCGCTCCGTTGCCGGTGGTTCCCAACACCATCCCCGGCGGTCCCGCTTTCTCGGCCATGGTCGGCAAGCGGGGCATCGCCCAGGTGTTGGTGGACAACTCCACCACCATCGGGCACACCCTGAACGGCTCATCCACCTCCGGTCACACCGGTCAGGCGTCGGACACCGGAGGTTCGACGTGGACCTTCGGCACCACCATCGGCATCGTGCTTCAGGCAGTCACCGTTTCGGCCGGCCCGGTGCTGTGCTGGGCTGCCGTCAACTTCCCGCACTGAGAGGTAGGACATGGGCTCGGGACTTCCCTTCGCCACACCAGTCGCCACGGACGAACTGTGGAAGAACATCCTGTTCGACCTGGGCGTACCCATCGGCGCTAGTCCGACCGAAGTGCACGGGATTCTCCTAGGTCTCGACAACGGTCTGTTCGCCAAAAACCTGGGCATCTACGGCAACGGCTCGGACGGGGTGTGCAACTTCATCTCCACGGGTTCGGCCACCGTGGCTGGGGCAACCCTGTCGGGCGGGGTCTACACCATGACCCGCGACATCTACCTGGCAAGTGGTTCGATCATCCAGCCGGGATCGACCATTAAGACGGCGGGCTTCCGCATCTTCGATCAGGGGAACCTGGTCAACAACGGGATCATCCAGAGCAATGGCAACGCTTCGGTTGCGAATGCCGCAGGGGCAGCCCTGTCCTACTCGGGGACGGTATCCAACACCACAGTTGGCGAGGCGGGCGCAGCCGGTGGAACCGGTGCTGGGAGTGCGGGCACCGCGGCAGGAACCAACAGTCTCGGTGGCGCGGGTGGAGCAGGGGGTAGCAACGCCTCCATCCCCAACGCAGGGGGAGCAGGTGGCGCAGTCACCGCTCCCTCAGCCACCGTCGAAGGCCCCTACACCCTCGACCTCGCCTCGAAGGTCAGAGTCCTCGGAACCACCGCATTCGCGCTGTGCCTTGGAGGGGCGGGCGGAGGGGCGGGCGGAGGGGACAGCACCAACAACTCCGGGGGCGGAGGCGGTGGCGGTGGGATCGTTGTCGTCGTCGCACAGACCATCTCAGGGACCGGGACCATCGAAGCCCTCGGTGGGAACGGCGGAGCGGCCAACGCCACCGGCACCCCTTCGGGAGGAGGTGGCGGAGGTGGCGGGTGTGTCATCGTCATCTCAAGTTCTGTTCAGCCCCCAGCCGTGACCGGCGGCGCAGCTTCGCTTCCCGGTCAGACCGTCTCCGTGGCCGGTGGTGCCGCAGGAGCCGCAGGAGCGGGCGGTGGGACCGCAGGGACCGCAGGCTCCGCAGGAACTACCATTCTCCTACCAGCGTAAGGACCGAACATGCCGACACTCAAGGAACCACAGTTCACCGATCTGCCGCCCACAGTCACGCAGATGAAGCGTGCGGGCGTCTCTCAGCCTGAGGACCGCCATGTCGCCAGGCCGGCGAGGGACCTCCCCTTCCTTCTGGACGGGGATTTTCTGAAGGTGACCAACAACGACACCAGGGCGTGGGACTTCCGGTGGAACCGGAAGCACTACGTCATCGAGTCGAAGGCCGAAGGGTTTGTCCCCTTCGAGGCCCTGGTCGACATGCTGGGTGATCCGCGTTCCATGGACAACCAGTTGGTCAAGTACAACGACGGCCAGGGGTTCAAGGGCATCGTCATGGACCGGCACGCGGAGATCACCCGCCTCTTTGCCCGGTACGCCATCGAGAACGAGGACATCGACGCACTGGTACTGGCGGCTCCGAAGGTGGCGGTCCACACCCTGGCCGGTCAGCAGATTCGGTTCCCGTCGATGAACCCCGACATGCTCCCCCTCCCTACCCCCATGGTGGACGAGCACGCCGTCAACACCGACACGACCAAGATGATCGACCAGGTGGCCGCGGAGAACGCCGAGTTGCGAGACGTGGTGACTCGGCTGGAAGCCCGGCTCGACCGAGAGGTGGCGGCTCGCGAGGGCACGTCCACGGAGTAATCCATGCCCGCGCAGGGACAGGACGCTTCTCAGAGTCAGACGCTTCTCATCTCTGACTTCACTCCCGGCATCTACTCCTACAACGAGACGACTTCCCCGGACAACCGTCTTGAGCCTTCTCCCCCCGGTGCGGCCGACGCGGCCGGGACGTACTCGTGCATGTGCCTCCCGAAGGGGGGGCTGTGCGCGCTCCCCGGAGTCACTGAGACCTACCAGTGGCCGCTGACCAATGGTGACACGACCTACCTGGTAGGTCTCCTGGTCCACGACGAGCTGGCGGACGGGACCACAGAGGCCGTCATCATCGGGGAGTACGACGACGGCAGTTCCCACACCTGGGGGGCGGCGTCGTACATCTTGGAGACCAACACCGCCACGTCCATCGTGGAGACCAGCGAAGCCTCAGCGTCGGGCATCTTCGGTTCCCCCTACCCGCAGCTCACCCGCGCCAACCTGACGCTGGTTAACGGGGTGACGGTCACAGAAGGGTCGCCAGAGATCACCGTCGCTTCTGGCTTCACCACCGATGGAATCTCTGTCGGTGACTGGGTGACGGTCGCGGGGTCGATCACCGCCATTCCCTACGGCACGACGGTCCTCAGCATCGACTCGGACACACAGATCACCATGTCTGCCAACGCGCTCATCTCGTCGGACCCGACCGACACCATCGCCTTCACCAACACCACTGTCCCCGGAAACCCCGTGGTCGTCTTCCCGTCCGGCGGTCCGGCCCAACCGACTGTCGACGGCGCGCTCTACATGTACCCCAACCCCGCCACCCCGACGAGCTACACCCCGCTCGACCTGGTGACCCCCACGGTGCAGATCACCGGGCAGGTCGTCTGCCACCAGAACCGGGTCATCGTCCTCACCGGGATCACCTACGGCTATCCCGCGGGTTCTGGTTTTGAGACCAATGAGCAGATCTGTTTCACCGACCCTCCCAACTCTGCGGTGCTCGGCTTCCAGCAGACGGTCCTGGCGGCGGAGGAACCCTACGGCTACGGAGCCTGGTCGTCGGTCAGTGCGGGGGAACTGTTCCTCATTAAGAAACGGGGGGGAGCCATTCTGGTCACGGGGGACATCTTCTCTCCGAACGTCACCGTGCTCAATGGCGTGCAACCCACCGGAGGGTTCTACGGAAGGGCCGACTCGGGGACGGTGGGGCTCTTCTACTGCTCGGCGTCCAACGGAGCGTGGATGTGGAACGGAGGTTCTACGTCGGTCAAAGTCTCCAAGCAGCTTGACGACAACTTCTTTCTCCCCCCCGAGTTCGCCACCATGAAGTCCAACAACTATGGCTTCTACGCCCAGTGCATTGGGGATAAAGTCTATTTCTCCCACAACTGGATATACGACACCGAGACGGGTTCATGGTGGAGGTATTACCCCGATGAGAACCAGGGGGGGACCAGTCTTTACTACGTCAATCCGGTCTCAGGCCCGTACATCTATGCGGGGGTCCTGTCCTTCCCCGACTCCGACAAGACCTTCCTCTACCGATTCGACACCGCCACCCCCGCGCAGAACTACCAGTGGCGCTCTCTGCCCCTGAGGCTGGCGACCGACGATCACGTCATCGACATCATCCGGGTCTTCTGCCACGTATCCTCGACTTCGGACTATTCAAAGGTCACCATGTCGATCTTCAACAAGGACACGCAGGTGTGGACAGCGACGCAGACCAACACCGTGTCGAACGGTCCGGACATCCTGCGCTTCAACGCCGGCAGTGGAACCAAAGGACTGACCGAACCTCAGATTCAGGTATCGGTCACCAACTCGGAGACAGGGGACATGGCAATCATTCACGACATCGGGTTCGAGTACGTGGTCCGTGCTCCCCAGGCGGCGGACAACTGATGGTCACGCAGAACGGCGACAGCAACAACTTCACCGGCCAGGGTTCCCCCAACCCTCAGAAGCTGGTCATCCCCCGCAAGAACCAGATGGACCCAGCGACACAGTCGATGGCGACCTACCTAGAGCAGTACGTCAACAACCTCACTGCCCCCGAATCCTCAGGGGGCATCACCGAGATCACCTCCACCGGAGGGACGATCGCCGTCACCGACCCCACGGGTCCGACAGTGAACATCGAAGTCGGCACCGAGATCACCATCCTTCCCCCCCCGACTTACGTTCCCGTAACATGTAAAGTTATCGCCCCAAGTGACTTCACTGCGGGTCCGGGTGAGTTCACCGGAGCGTTTGTCTGGCCGGGCGATTCGGGGGGTTGGTTTACCGGCACCATCACTCTCGACTCCGACAATAGGGTGTTGTCGGCATCGGGCACACAAGAAAGTATCGATAGTGATACGGGTCTGCCAGTTACAGGTGCCAAACAGCAGGCCTACGGTTCTGGGTCGAACGTAAATATCGTAAACACTGCCTTAGCCGTGAATATGAGTGCCGATGGTGCCGAGGCAGAGAGTCAGACCGGCTTTGCGTCTCAATCTGGCTCCATGACGGCCAACGCTGGCATGGTGACGAATGCGACGCCGCTGGCATCGCCAGGGAATAAAGCGACTTCTGCGATTGAACTTGAGGTATCTACAGGTGCAAGGGTATCCGCAGGTGTTAATGACCTGAACGCTGAGGTTGCCATTCAAGATACATTGACCAGTGGGGGCGGAAACGTAGCCCGCTATAGAGGAGTTACCCTGGGAACCCCCGTCCTCTATAGTGGGGACTCCTTTTCGGCAGCACAAGTTTTCGTTGACCCTACGTATGGCGCTACGGGCTTATGGATTGTCGATGTAAGCAACACTCCGGTCTTTGCGGGCACCGGATACCTCGGCATCACCACCGGATCACCGTCCACCACTCCCCCCGCTGGAAGTATGATGTCGGACACGGACGGGAGCCTGTGGGTCTACACGGGAGCATCGTGGAATCACATCACCTGACGGGTAGGATAGGCCAGTGACCTACACCCTGACAGAGGCGGTGACTGAGGTCAGAGCCTTGCTGGACGAGGACAACCAGCAGTTCTGGACCGACGCCCAGTTGGAGAGCTGGGTCAACCAGGGCTGCCAGGATGTCGCCAGACGGGCGGAGACGCTGTGGCAGGAGTACCCGATCAACGTCACCCCCCTGGTGCAGTCCTACCCCTTCCCCCAGGACTTCCTGAACATGCACCGGGCGGAGTTCACCCTGAACAACACCGACCAGACGTTCAATCTTGAGTACCGCGGGCTCAACACCATGGATGAGATTTGGGGGATTCTCCACTCTCTCCCCGCCGCCTGGCCGCAGTACGTCACCATCCGGGGAAACTCCACCCTGGGGTTCTACCTTCAGATGTACCCCTCCCCCGGATCACAAGGTCTGTTGTTGGTCACCTACTACCGATCCGCCGTCGTGGTCACGGCAGACCAGAACATCGACGTGCAGCCGGGGTGGGAGGACATCGTGTTCGACTACGCCGTCTACAAGGCCAAGCGCAAAGCTCTGGACCCGACGTGGCAGGAAGCCTTCCAGCTTTACAACGGGAACCTTCAGCAGATGATCGACAAGACCCGGAACATGACCGACCTTGGAGAATCTGTCACGACTGGGATACCTCAGTGGCCGATTTACAGTTACTCGGACGACGGCGGGGGATGGTGATGGCGGCGTACGGAAACCTCTCAGGCGACCTGGCGTCCCCCAACTTCCTCAATCAGGTCGCCGGCTACCTCGGAGGCGAGGCCGCACCGGGGATCGCTCAACAAGGGTTGACCGAAGCGACCGCGCTGGCCCAGGGGGACGTGACCGGCGCACAAGTGGGGCTCGGGGCGGCAAACCTCGCCAACCAGACGGGCTACTCGTTCGCTGACGCGTTGCTCAACGAACAGGGGATCGGACTTCAGAGCCAAGGGCTTGCCCAGCAGGCCGGAACCGCCGCGGAACAGCAGGCTATCGAGCAGCAGCAGTACGGCGGTCAGCAGGCCCAACTTGGATTGCAGGAGAAGGGCACCGCGCTTCAGCAGGCCAATCTCGCCTACCAGCTTCCGATCAACACCGAAGCCCAGGTGGGGGGAGCCGCGGCCAGCGGTGCCTTGAATACCCAGGGGGACAAGCAGAAGCAGGCGTCTGTCCAGCAGCAGTACCAGTACAACCAGGGAGAGCTTGGGCTGACGGCGCAGAACCAGTACATCCAAGGCCAGCTCAATCAGCTCGGTCAGCGGTCGGAGCAGGCGGGGTATCAGGGACAAGAAGCCAATCTCGCCAACCAGCAGCAGCAGCTTTCTCTTGCCGCCCAGCAGCAGGGGATCAGTGCCCAGCAGGCGCAGAGCCAACTTGCCTACGGACTCGGGCAACTGGGGATTCAGGCCGACCCCACCTCCGTCATGGCCCAGGCGGCGGGGGCACAGTCGGGCCAGGCCAGTGGGTACGGGGCGATTCTGGCGCAAGCAGGGGCGACGACCGGTCTCGGTCCAGGCTTCCTCGCTCCCTGACAGGTAGGATCAGCGTGTGACCAAGAAGAACCCGGACCAGCCTGGTCCTGAGGACTCCATGAAGGTGTCCAACGCCCGGAAGAAGTCCACCACCGGGACAGGACAGGATCAGGGAGCTGTTGGGCAGACCCGGCACGATCTTTCAGGATGGATCCACGACGGCGAGCACGACGTGGATCAGTACGTCGATACGGAGGTCAAGGGGCCTCCCGGTAGTCCGTCTGTGGCGGAGAACATGTTTGGGTCGAAGTCCAAGGCAAAGCCCAAGGACAAGGGGAACGGCAAGAAAAGCTCTTCGTCCTCCGACACCCTGACCCAGGGTCAGATCGAACAAGAGATCGAGCAGAACCCGTGGAACCAGCTCGGGCAGCAGCTTGTCTCCCAGCTTCAGGCCGAACAGGCCCCGGTCACCCAGGCCCTTTCGGGGCAGCTCACCCAGCCCGCGACCGCTAGTGCGGAACAGCAGGCCCTGGCTGCCACAGGGGTGTCTCCGACCTCCTCCGCCTCTCAGTGGTTGCAGGGAGAGATTTCACAGGGGAACGCCAACGACGCCCCGCTGCAACAGGCGATGGCTGCCTATGGGCAGGCGTACACCCAAGGCCAGCAGGGGGTAGACACTGCGTTGGCGAACCTCGGGACTGCCAACGCCCTCGGTGTCCAGACAGCGCCCGAACAGACGTGGCTCACCGACCTGGCGAGCCACGTCCAGTCGAACCTTGCCTACTACGGGCAGATTCCGACCTCAGCCGCGCAGAACCTTCCACCAGCCCTTCTCTACTACCTTCAGCAGTCCGGCACCGGGGGGGCCGGCGGGTCGGGTGTGGAGCAGTTGTCGGGCATCTCGGTTCCGGGTGAGAAGACGCCCTCTTCGGGTATCCCGTCGGCCGTAGGGCCGGCGACCGGCTCCGGTTCATCGGCGCTGAACCCAGGAACCGGCGCAGCTCCGAGCTAACCCGTGAGCAAGCCGAAGACGGTCGATGAAAACTTCGATCAGGAGTGGAACAAGGCTGTCTCGTGGGCACAGACCCAGGGGATCAGTGCTGACTCCTACGTCCCTGTCTACCAGTTGGACTTGCAACGGTTGCAGTCGGGTTACGAACCGATGTCAGCGGCGGAGCGGAACCGTGCCATCATCGCCGCCCACAACCCGAACGACGTAACCCCTTCCCCTTCCGACACCCCTTCCCCTTCAAGCGTGCTCGGTAACAGCCGGAACGACCTCGCATCCATCGTCACCGGACTAGAGCCACAGCACCTGGTGTCGGGAATCTTCGACACCCTGAAAAGCACCGTCGATGCGGTCACCGACCCCGAGAGGGAGCAGGGGGCGAATCTCGGGACCACGGCGGCGAACTGGTTGCAGAACACCCTCCTTTCCTATGTGCCGGGGGCCTATGACATCGGTACCGTCCTCCGCGCCGACCCGACGCTTTCGGGTGACGAGGGGTTCAAGGCCCTAGCCGATCATCCGCTCTTGTCCATCCTCGATGTCCTGCCGACTGACGGGGCAACCGAACTGATCTCCAAGAGCGCGCTGGGGGCGAGTCTGGCGAAAGCCGCAGGCATCACCACTGACCAGTTGGCGGAAGGGACCGTTACCAAGGCGCTGTCCAAGGCCGTCTCCAATCAGACGTGGGGACTCAAAAAGGGCATCGACCCCGCCTCCGCCGCCGAAGGCGTGCAGGACATGACCATCGGCCAGACCGTCCAGTCCTGGCTGGGGAACTCCAAGATCGGCACGTCCGCCCCGATTCAGAACTTCGTGCGCGAGTACATGACCGGGAACCAACTTGCCTCGGGGGCGCTCGACACGCTGATGACCCCCACCATCGACACTCTGAGCGACTTGGAACCAGGGGAACTCGACCAGTACAACGACCTCTTCCGCCGGATGCAGACGGAGGGGAAGAACATGCAAGACCTTCTGCAAGACCCGTCTGTCTCGCAGAAGGTCCGCAACGCCGTGAAGGACACTCTCTCAGGCCCCATTCGCTGGGAGATTGACGAGGCGGTCGCCAAGGGCGATTTGCTGACCGGAGTACGACGGCCGGACGGGACCATCGGAACCTACGCAACGCACGGAGCCGCAGCAGAGGCAGTGGTCAAAGCTCGTGACCTGGCGAACAACTCACGCCGACAGTTCGTTGAATCCCTGCACCCCACCGACAAGCTGGTGCAGATGGTCTCTCGGCTCGACGGAGCCCAGGGTCAGCTTGCGGATGCGCTGGACCAGGCGCGGAAGGCTGCCGCCGACGCCATCCCCCAGGACGACTCTCTGCTAGAGAACATCAAGCAGTCCTACCAGCGACCGGGGAAGAACAAGCTTGGGAAGGAGCACGCTCCCGAAGTCCTGACCATCGGACGGAAGCGTGACGCCGCCAACGAAGTCTTCGGACCCTCTGGCCTGGTCGATCAGGTCGTCCAAGCCATGAAGGAGGGGAAGGACGATCAGGTAGCACTGGCCCTCGGAACCCTCGACCACCGGTTGACCGAGTGGAACAAGAACAGCGTGGACGCCTCTGCGAACCCCGCCTTCCAAGCCGTTGCAGACGAAGTGAAGAAACTTCACCGCCTGTCGAAGAACCGGAAGCTGATGACCGACCAGATCGACAAGCGGATCGTCGGTGAAGGGAAGCTGACCGTCAGGGAGAAGAAGGACGCGGAGGTACAGCGGGCGACGGAGCGCAAGGCTCTCAGTGACCGACAGGTCTCCGAGCGACAGGATGCCCGTAACAAGGCGAGAGCCGACCTCGACCAGATCAATGCCGCCCGGAAAGTCCGACTGACCAGCATTGACCACCTCTACGAGCGGATGAAAGACCTGGCCCTGACGAAGGGTGACAACGCCGCGCTCCGTGCCACCAAGGCACAGGCGGACGCCATCTATCAGAGCGTGAAGAGGGACATTTCCGACCTTCGCCAGACGTGGTGGGCCAAGAAGAACGAGGCGAACTCCCGTTACGACAAGCAGATAGCTGAATCGAAACTGAAGTCGGAGAAGGCCAAGAAGACTCTCGCCAAGAAACACGCCGAAGAGAAGAAGGCCCTGACCAAACACCACGACGACATGCGGATGTTCTACGGAGCGTTGGTCGATGAGATGCGCTCCTACAACCGGGACTTGGAAGACTTCCACAAAGCGGTGTGGGACAACCCGACCGACAACTACCAGAGCATGGAACTTGAACTGTTCATGCGCCACCTGTCGAAGCATGAGAAGAACGCGGAACTGGTCGACGCTACTGAGAAGAAGCTGCGTGAGAAGTCGGGGTGGGCCGAAAGCCGGGTGGACGCGCTGCACCAGAACCCCGCCCTCCTACGTGAGCAGGTGTGGCTCATGGCCCGCGATATCTACCTCCACCCGCAGAACTTCGATGTCGACCTGGCCGATGCTGCCCGTCAGGCGGTGGACGAGGTGACGGAGTCGGGTCTGAGCGAACTCAACCAGCTCATTCAGCAGGGGTACAAGCCCGAGTGGCTCCCCCGCGCCTCGACGTTCGACCGGATGACCTCACGGATCAAAGCCCAGCCCGGCAAGGGAGTGCCGCACGTCGACATCGCCCACGCCAGAGTCCACGACCTGACCGCCACCAGGCACGACGTGGTGCTCGGAGTCAACAAGGCGATGGCCCAGGCGCTTCGGAGAGACGCCACTATCGACTTCGTGAACGAGTCCATCGTTCCGAGGACCATCACCGGAAGCCAGCTTGAGAATCAACTGAAGGCCCTCCCAGGATTCGAGGACATCGACACCTCTGTAGGCACCAGCCTCGACGCCCTCTCGTCCAAGATGGAGAAACTGGGCCTGACCAGGTTCGATTCCGCTTCGATGTTCGGATTTACCCCCCCGCGATGGGAGGGTGAAGCGACCTACCTCCCCACCGGCCTCGCCAGGGCGCTTCAGAAGACGATGGATGCGGAATCCAAGGGCGACAAGGGGCTGTTCGACAAGACCAACCAGGTCTTCCGGTACTCCATCCTGGGCCTTTCTCCCAGGTACACCGCCCACATCCTGTTCGGCGGGACGTTCCTCCTGGCCCTGCGTTCCACCCCGTACATGCCCTCCATGCTCCTGAAGGCAGCCAAGGCCATGAAGGACGGGTCGATCCCCGAAGAGGTGTTCCGCCAGCCGGCCCAGGAAGGGTTTGGCCGGTTTTCCTACGCCCTGCAAGAGCACGCCTTCGCAGGTGGAAAGCAGCTCGCGAACCTGGTGGTGCAGGAAGACCTGAGCCTTCGACAGAAGATCGAACTGTCCAAAGCCAACCCCCTGCACTACCTGAAGTCCGCCGCAGACGTGAACTTCCGCTTCACCCGGTACGCAACCCGCATGCAGACTGCCGTCGCCTACCTGGACCACTTCTCTTCCGCCGAACGGAGGGGGTCGTTCGTTGACGAGGTGACCGGGAAAGTCGTCCCGATGACCAAAGAGCGGGCCATGGAAGAGGGGATGCACCACGTTCTGGAAGTCTTTGGCGACCTCCGCTCCATGTCCCCCTTTGAGCGACAGATCGCCAAGAACGTCCTCCCCTTCTACGGCTGGACCCGGCACATCCTGAAGTACGTCCTCTCTTTCCCCGCCGACCATCCGTGGCGGGCCATGGTGCTGGCGCTCACAGCGTTTGAGAACAGCGAGGACGTGCCCAAGGGACTCCCGGAGAGAATCCAGTTCCTCTTCTTCCTGGGATCACCGGACAGCCAAGGGAATGTCTCTGCCATCGACACCCGGTTCATGGACCCCCTCAGGGACGTGGCGAACTACGCCTCGCTGGGAGGGTGGATTCAGGGGTTGAACCCCGTCTTCTTGGCCCCGGCGGCGATGCTCGTCCCCCAACTGGTGTACGGCTCGACCTCCCTGTACCCGAACCTCACCTACAACGACATGTACGGCATCGAGACGGCGGGCTCGCAGGGGAACGCGGTCACCGGATTGGAACAGTTCGTCCCCCAGCTCGGCGCGCTGTCCTCCGCTCTGGACGCGGCCGGCAACGCCCGCCAACTCGCCAACAACCCCAACGCCTTCTACAAGAACGTCTTTGAGTCCCTGAACATCCCCTTCGCTCAGGTGCAGAAGATCAACGTCAAGCAGATCGCCGCCAAAGACGAGATCGCCCGGTACGAAGTCGCCAAGCAGGCAGCCTCGAACGCCTTCAGTTCGGGAGACTTCTCACTGCTACAGGGCTACGCCTCGGTGCCAAACCCGCTGAACCCTGACTACGAGATCAGCCCGAAGCAACTGGAATCCGTATACAACTCCGCTCTGGCCGAATACCCTGGTCAGCAGCCCATCAACGTCCTGCTACCCCCACCCACTCCGCCAGGCTATTGACGCAAGGATCATTGCCGTATACGGTGGGCACATGAGCATGACCTGGTGCCAGCGATGCGGCCACCGCTTCGAACCCGACGAACCCGGTCAGACGTTGTGCCCGCGTTGCCGACCGAGCCCAGTTCCCTTCCCACCCGTTCCTCCAAAGCTTGCCGCGTGAGGTACACCAACAAGACCGCCAGGTGGAAGGGTGAGACTGTCCCGATGACTGCACGGGTGATGAAGCCGGTAGCCGAGTTCGTGGACGGCATGGTCGGACAGCCCGATTTCGACACCCGCTCGGACGTGATCGTTCACGCCCTGGCCGAACTGTGCATGAAGGAAGAGACCGATGCCGCATCCTGAAGGCGGGTTCCTCGATGTTCCGAAGTACGGGGTACTCCCTCCCCACTACCCGGAGATTTACATACGGAAAAAGGAGTTCGAGTTCGAGAAGATCATAAACATGGTCCGCGAGCACCCTGGGCAGTGGGCCAAGATCGCGGAGTACAAGGGCGGGCGGGAGTTCACCCGGAAGTCCTGCAACTCTGCCTACCAGCGGGTGGCCAACTACCTCAAGCGAGAGTTTCCCTTGGAGGATTGGCAGGTCTCCAAGCGCGTCACCCCGGATACGTGGGCGGACCGAGAACTGTGGGTGACGTTCCGAGGAACCATGACCCCTGAGGAAGCCCTGAAGCTCAAGGAACTGCGCCGGCAGGCGTTCTCCGTCAAGGTGGCCCGCAGTGCCGACAAGAAAAAGGCCCGAGACGAGCGTGCCGCCGCTCGGGCCAGGTACAACAACGAACTGATCCAACGCAATCGGCGGTCGATGGGGTAGTCTCTGCTCATGGCAGCACTCGGACAGGTCGTGACGGTCGGAACTTCCCCCACACTGGTGTTCTCAGTGGTTGACGGGATCACCTACGAATCGCAGGGGTACACGCCGGAAGCGAACCCCAACGTGTTCGAGTCGGGTGACAACAACTCGCCTCTCCCCCTGTTGCTGGTCTTCTCGTCCGACAACACCATCTACCTCGGTGGTTCGACAGTGACGGCCTCAGGTGACGGGATCGGAGCGTTGGCGACTGGACTCACGACGTTAACCTACAACGTCATCGGCGGGGATTCCCTCTACGCGGTAGTCGGTTCTTCAACGCAGTCGATTCAACTGCTGGCACTGAGGCAGTGATGGGGTTGGAGGGCGTCGGGCTCGCCGCCAGTGGTGGAAGTTCTGGTGGCGGTCCGGGGTCGTCGCTGGTCCAGCAACCCACCCAGTTGTTCAGCGGAACGGTGAGCGGCGCCGTGGAAGTCACCGGCTACGTCGTGTCGATGGGGTCGCCGGTGATGGTCTACGACCTTGTGGTCTACGTGGCGGTGTTCGGCAACTTTCAGACCGCTTCCGAGCAGACGGTGATATGGGAGCAGGCGTTCACCAATGACCTGGGGTGGCGGTCATCGCCGGACCTGGGGGCGGGGTTCGCCCCGGTGTCCATCTCCACTACCGAGATGGTGCTTCCCACCTTCGCCTCGGCCACCTCCGGGGTCATGATCATCGAAGGCGTCTGATG
>QGNH01000598.1_pt2 | contig 22250 bp, 33 predicted proteins | sample 1735481 | NCBI WGS metagenome assembly QGNH01 (sample SAMN09239004, study PRJNA386568) | Viral metagenome, whole genome shotgun sequencing project.
AGGTTGGGAAGGTTGGGAAGCTGCTTAAATTTACAAGGAGATTTGCGATAACCATGAGCGTGATTCTGCCACAACGGTTCTATGGCGATCCAGCCGAATGCGTGGACGAGTTGCGCAAGATTCATGAACAGCAAAAGCGCAAGGCGGATCGCACCAGGATTTACAAGGGGCAGCGCATCCGTGCGCTGGTGAAGCAAGTGATGAAAGGGGTGCGGCGATGAGAGTCGAGTTGGCTTGGGTGGATGCATTGCTGAGCCGTTGGGGACGTTGGGCGATCCGCTGCGAAAGCGGCGCGCTAGGGTTTGCGTCATCGTGCAGCATTGGCGGTGGTGATCTGCACACGAATGAGGATGGACACCATTCTGCTGAGCCGCGCGGACTGACAGATGATGATATGGAAGCAGTTGATGGAGCGGTGCGCAAGCTGCCACCTATATTGAGAATAACAATTATTGAGGTATACCAGCACGGGCAAGGAAAGTCTGATCGCCAGCAGGCAGAGGCACTGGGTGTTGATCGCAAGACGCTATGCAAATACGTTCTTTTGGCACATCGCAAAATAGCGCTTGACATTTCAATTCAATGTCCCCAGAATCACGCCCAATCTGCTAATCGGGGAAGTTGTCTCGAAAGCAATCAACCCGTCACGGCCATCGCCTGACGGGTTTTTTATTATGCCAATTGCAGCACAGCGACCATGCAGCAAACCAGGTTGCGGCGTGCTAACTGATGCTGGCCGATGCCCTGCACACCGTATCGAAGCAAGACAACAGCAAGATCAACAACGCGGTTCATCAACACAGCGTGGCTATGGTGCCAGATGGCAGAAGGCTAGCAAGGCATACTTGCGCGCACATCCACTGTGCCAATGCCCTGACTGCGACGAAGGCCGCAAGCTCATCACCGTAGCAACAGTCGTTGATCACATCATCCCCCATCGTGGCGACATGAAACTGTTCTGGGATTCGAACAATTGGCAATCGATGAGCAAGCCCTGCCACGACCGCAAGACAGCGCATGAGGATGGTGGCTTCGGTCACCAGCTGTCGCACACAACACCCCGGGGGCGTGGGTAAATTATTTTCGCCCGTCATTCTCTAGACCGTATGGGTAGTCAGATTTTTATGTGCGCGATATTGGGTAGGGGGGGGTTGTGGGTATTAGAAAGGGTGATGGATGTTGATTGAATACCGGAGCGTTGAGGCGTTGGTGCCTTATGCTCGGAACAGCCGGACGCATAGTGATGCGCAGGTTGCGCAGATCATGGCGGCGATGGTTGAGTTTGGGTGGACGAATCCGGTGCTGGCGGATGGCGATGGGATTGTCGCGGGGCACGGGCGGGTGATGGCGGCGTCCAGGTTGTATGAGCAGGGCGAGACGATACGGTTGCCTGGTGGTGATGAGGTTCCTGACGGGATGGTGCCAGTGATCGATTGCACCGGATGGTCGGTAGTGCAGCGCAAGGCTTATATCATCGCGGACAATCGGCTGGCTGAAAATGCCGGATGGGATTCGGCGATGCTGGCGCTGGATATCGGCGACCTGCGCGAGTGCGGGTTCGATGTCGGGTTGACCGGTTTCAACGATGCGGATCTGAATGCGCTGATCGCGCCGAAAGGAAATGCAGGGCTGACCGATCCGGACGACGTGCCGGAAGTACAGCCCGATCCGATCAGTAGGCTGGGCGACTTGTGGCTGATGGGCAAGCATCGGTTGATGTGTGGCAGCAGCACCGAAGCTGAAACGGTAGAAAGGCTGCGGGGGGGGGGCGATACCAATCCTGATGGTGACCGACCCGCCTTACGGGGTGAGCTACGATGCAAGCTGGCGCCTTGCAGCGGGCATAAATAAATCATGGCAAACCCGCGCTGAGGGGAAGGTACTAAACGATGATCGGGTAGATTGGTCAGAGGCATGGGCATTATTTCCCGGCGATGTATTTTATTGCTGGCATGCCGACCGGCATGCCAGCGCGGTGCAAGCGTCGATGGAATCCGCTGGGTTTGAAATCCGCTCGCAAATCATATGGGCAAAAAATTCACTGGTAATGGGCCGAGGACATTATCACTGGCAACATGAGCCTTGCTGGTACGCCGTGAGGAAGTCCGCGACTGGGCATTGGGTCGGTGACCGGAAGCAGTCAACACTTTGGCAAATCGCAAACATGCATCGAACACAAGGCGATGTGGACGACGGCAAGACTAGTCATTCCACGCAAAAGCCGATCGAGTGCATGAAACGCCCCATCGAAAACAACAGCAGTCCCGGCGATAGTGTTTACGACCCGTTCGTTGGCAGCGGCACCACGATCATCGCTGCCGAAATGATGGGGCGTTGTTGCTATGCCATCGAATTGAACCCAGCGTATGTGGATGTTTGCGTGCGCCGCTGGCAAAACTTCACCGGCCAGCAGGCCACGCTCGAATCTGATGGGCGCACTTTTGATGAGATATCGGCAGAAAGGATTCAGGCAGCACGATGCGAGGCAGAACACCAACTCCAACCAAGCTGAAATTATTGACGGGCAATCCCGGCAAGCGGCCGATCAACCTGGACACGTTTTCGCCTGCGTCCGAGATTCCGCGCTGCCCGGCTTTGCTCAAGAGCGAGGCGCGGAAGGAATGGCGGCGCATCACGCATGAGTTGCACCAGTACCACATGATCGCGGAAGTGGATCGCGGTTTGCTGGCGATGCTGTGCACGACCTGGGCGCGGTTTGTCGAGGCGGAGCAGATGATCGAGAAGGCATCGGCTGCAGGCGGCAGCGGGCTATTTGTGAAAACGCCGAATGGCTTCCCGGTGCAGTCGCCGTGGGTAGCAGTTTCCAACAAGGCGATCGAAACTTACAAATCATTATGCGCGGAATTCGGGTTGTCGCCATCGGCGCGGACGCGGGTGGCGCCGCAGACCACTCCGCAGATGGACTTGCCCGGGCTGGAGCTGGTTAAAAATTCATGGGATCAGGTATAGAGCAGAGCTTCGGCGAGATCGCAACCCAGTACGCGCAAGATGTTGTTGATGGCAAGTTGCCGGCGTGCAAGTGGACGCGGTTGGCTTGCGAGCGGCACTTGCGGGATTTGGCGCGGGCGGCGGCATGCGAAGTAGAAGGCTCCGAGGATAACTGGCCGTACCGGTTTAATCCTGAACTGACCGACGTTGACAGCAAGGTGTACCGGCCGGCGGAGCGGGTGTGCCGGTTCGCGCAGCTGATGCCGCACATCAAGGGCGATTGGGCGGCGCGGCGCGAGCTGATTCATCTTGAGGCGTGGGAAGTATTCATCCTGGCATCGATCTTCGGCTGGGTGCATGTGGTCACCGGCAAGCGGCGCTTTCGCGTTGCGGATCTGTTTGTGCCGCGCAAGAATTCCAAGTCAACGCTGGGCGCGGTGATCGGCAATTACATGCTGGCGGTAGATGGCGAATTCGGCGCGGAGGTTTATTCCGGCGCCACTTCGGAAGATCAGGCGCTGGAAGTATTCCGCCCGGCGCGGCTGATGGCGCGTGCTACGCCGCAATACCTGGCGCGCTATGGCGTGATCGTCAACGTGTCCAACCTGTGCGTGGTGGACACCAACAGCAAATTTGAGCCGGTGATCGGCAACCCGGGTGATGGCGCGTCGCCTTCGTGCGCGATCGTGGATGAATATCACGAGCACAAGACGCCGCAGCTTTACGACACCATGAAGACCGGCATGGGCGCGCGGTCGCAGCCGCTGCTGCTGGTGATAACCACCAGCGGTTCGGATATCGCGGGGCCGTGCTACCAGCACCAGGTGGAATTGCAGAAGGTGCTCGAAGGCGTGATCGAGGATGATCAGCGCTTCGGCATCATCTACACCATCGATGATGAGGACGACTGGACCAGCGAAGCGGCGCTGATCAAGGCCAACCCGAATTTTGGTATCTCGGTCGATGCGGATTTTTTGCGCGGACAACAGCGCGACGCGGTGGACAATCCGCGCAAGCAGAACATATTCAAGACCAAGCATCTGAACATCTGGGTGGGAGCGGCATCGCCCGCGTTCAACCTGCACAAGCTCAAGTTGCTCGGCGATGCGAATCTCAAGATTGAGCAGTTTATCGGCGAGACCTGCTGGGACGGACTGGATCTGGCGAGCAAGATCGACATTGCCTCGCGGGTGAAAGTATTCCGCCGCGAGATTGCCGGCAAGACGCACTACTACGCATTCTCGCGCAACTATGTGCCGCAGGCGCAGGTGGACAAGCCGGAGAACGCGCACTACCAGGGCTGGGTGCATCAGGGCTACCTGACCGCCACGGTCGGCAACATGATCAATCTCCGGCAGATCGAGGAAGAACTGGTGGAGGATTCCGAAAAGTTTGTGCAATCAGAAATATCGATGGACGCATGGGGCGCGCGCGAAATGATGCCGTCGCTGGCGGAGCAGGGCTTCACCGTGGTGGACATCCCGATGCAGACCCGGCACTTGTCCGAGCCGATGAAAGAAATCGCCGCGCTGATCGAGGACGGGCGCTTTCACCACGACAACAACGAAGCGTTCGTGTGGATGATGTCGAACGTCGAAGTGTATCCGGACCGCAACGGCAACATCTTCCCGCGCAAGCAGCGCGAAGAAAACAAGATCGATGCCGCGGTCGCACTGATTGTGTGCATGTCGAGAGCGATGGTGGCGGCGGTCAAGGAAGAAAAGAAATACCAGTTGATGTTTGTTTAGACGTCTGCACCGGACGTGGCCGCAGGTTGGGCAGGTGACGAAGGGCGGCACGAAGGTGATGCCGTGGAGTGGGATACTCAGAGAAGGCTAGTACACGCGGACCCGTGGCGTGTTAAGGGACTCGACGACAAGGAAGATAATGTTTACAATTTAGAGCTTAATTTACAAGCTCAGTATTGTGTGGGGTCTACGGACTGCCAAACCACTCCGGATGCACTACCCGGAAAAAATTTATTAGTCCGCCAAAATTTGGCGGCCTTTTTTATTTCCGGAGATGCCATGAATCATAAAGCATACAGCCTGCTGACGATCAAGTCGGTGGACGAGCAGCGCCGCATCATTCGCGGCATCGCGAGCACGCCGACGGCAGATCGTATGGAAGATATCGTCGAGCCGATGGGTGCCCGGTTCAAGGTTCCAATGCCGTTGCTGCTATATCACAACAGCCAAAAGCCTGTCGGATCGATGGATTTTGCGAAGCCAACAAAAGAAGGTATTCCGTTTGAAGCCAGTTTGCCGAATGTTGTTGAACCCGGCGTGGTTCAAGACCGCGTAAACGAAGCATTTCATTCGCTGAAATATAAATTGATTGGCGCCGTTTCAATCGGATTCCAGCCACTCAAGGATGGCGTTGAATTACTCAAAAGCGGCGGACTCCGTTTCATGCAATGGGAATGGCTGGAACTGTCACTCGTGACGATACCGGCGAATCCGGAGGCCGTCATTCAAAGTTTCAAATCAGCAGATGCTGCACAAATTCAGCGCAGCCTCGGACTCAACCCGAGCGATGAAGCTCGACAAGCCTTAATCAAAAGCATTGACCTCGCGTTGCTTGCCGCGTCCGGCAATCGGCCACGCCAGGTTGTGCATTTGAAAAACTCCCCCGGCGTTTCGGGAAAACCGCCTGCGCGCCGCGCCGGTGTTGTTTATTTGAAACCATAAAGGAAAAAAATCATGCAATTATCCCGAAGCAAATTGATTCTGGGCGTGATCGTGGCAATGGGCATCTTTGTCGCCTTCACATTTTTTGGCCATCCACAGCCATCGTTCGTCCCGCATGACATTTTTGGAACAATCAGCACCTTGGGTGTGATCCCGTTCGGATTTGGCCTCACCAAGAGCATCGCTGAGCAGATTAGCTCTTTCGAAGCAAAAAGGGCGGCTTCTGCCGCGCGCATGTCCGAGATCATGGACAAGGCCGGCGAAGAAGGCCGCACCCTGAACGACACCGAAACGCAGGAATACGACGGCCTGCAAACCGAAGTCAAGACCGTTGACGAACATTTGACCCGCATGAAGGCGCACGAAAAGCAAATCGTCGCTACCGCTACCGCAGTCAAAGGCGTAGTCGATGCGGAGTCCGCATCACAAGTGCGCGGCGGCGTTTCTCACGACAGCCCGATCGTGCTGCGGAACAACTGCGAAAAGGGTATCGGTTTCGCGCGGTATGTGAAAGCCATCGCCATGTCGCGCGGCAACATGACGCACGCCCTGGCAATCGCCGAGAACAACAAGCAGTGGCACGATCAAACTCCTGGTGTGGAACTGATGCTGAAGGCGGCGGTGGCCGGTGGCGATACCACCACGCCAGGCTGGGCGTCGGAACTTGTCTGGCCGGTGAACCTCATCAACGAATTCATCGAAGTGCTGCGGCCGGCAACGGTTATCGGCAGGATTCCAGGCTTGACCAAAGTGCCTTTCAACGTGCGCATCGCCGGCGCGGATCAAGGCACGTCGGCGAACTGGGTTGGGCAAGGCAAGCCCGCTCCGGTGAGCAAAATGCACACCATGGCAATCACGCTGGGCATCGCGAAAGCGGCCGGCCTGGTGGTGCTCACGCAAGAACTGGTGCGCAGCTCCTCGCCTTCTGCCGAACTCATGGTCCGCAACGACCTGACCAAGGCGATCGCGCAGTTCCTCGACCAGCAATTCCTGTCGCCGGACTACGCAGCGGTGACGAACGTCTCGCCCGCGTCCATTACCAGCGGCGTCAATCCGCTTGCTGCTACCGGCACCACTGCGGCCACGCTGCGCGCGGACGTTCAAACGCTGTTCGGAGTGTGGATCGCTGCGAACCTCGACCCGACTGGCGGCGTCTGGGTTATGCCGGCAACCACAGCCCTCGCAATCAGCCTCATGCTGAACGCGCTGGGTCAGCCGGTCTTCCCCGGCATCAGCATGAACGGCGGCACGTTCTTCGGTCTCCCTGTCATCACCTCGCAGTCTGCGGTGATGGTCGGCAGCCCGGTGAGCGGCGAGGGCAACATGATCATCCTGCTGAATGCGCCGGAGATCGTGCTGGCCGATGATGGCGAAGTCACCATCGACGCAAGCGCGGAGGCCTCAATCGAAATGCTGGACAACCCGACGAACAATGCGGCTGCCGGCACGCCGACCACCATGGTCTCGATGTTCCAGACCAACGCCGTCGCGTTGCGCGCCACTCGCTTCATCAACTGGGCCAAGAAACGCTCGACCGCAGTGCAGTACATCAAAGATGCGGCTTACGTGACCTGATCAAGCTGGTAGCTTGTAGCCAGTAGCTTGTAGCAAACCCCAAATCCCCCTCCGCTACGCTCCTCCCCCTTTGCAAAAGGGGGAGAGCTTGCGAGGGGGCCGAGGGGGATTTGTTTTTTGGAGAGAGAGATGCCAGAACGTATCAGCAAGGTTGCCCATGAATATGCGGGGCGTCAGTTGTCCAAAGGAGACAAGTTCGAGTGTGAAGAACAGCATGTCAATCTATTGTTGGCCATAGGCCGTCTCGAGCCTGAAGAAGGCGAAGAAGGCTACCAGACGCGCGACATGCGCGCCGGCAAGGGCGGCGGATACAAGCGGAAGAACATGGAGGCGGCATAAATGCTCCAGAAGCATGAAGTCATCGCCGTTGCAATTTTCCTCGCGGCACTGTGCCTGTTTATTGCCGGCATCGCGATATTGTTTGGCGCCGGGTGGGCGATGCTGGCCGCCGCACTGTGCCTGCTGCTCGTTGCCATCGTGATCACAAGGGGAATGCCGCGTGGCTGATAATTCGCTGACCAAGGTATTGTTCAACGGGCTGATGCGCGCCAAAAGTCAGACCCTCAACGCCGTGAATTCCGGCGGCGGCTGGTTCGGCATATTGCGCGAACCGTTCGGCGGCGCGTTCCAGGCGAACATCGCGATCGATGCGCCGCGCCGCATCCTGGCATTTTCCGGCGTCTTCAGTTGCGCCACCATCATCTCCACCGACATCGCCAAGATGGGCATCAACCTGACGCAGGAAGATTCAGTCGGGATACACACCAAAGTCAAGACCAATTCGCCGTTCCTCGGCGTGCTGAAAAAACCCAACCATTACCAGACCTGGTACAAATTCATCGAGCAATGGATACTCTCCAAGCTGCTCACCGGCAACACCTATGCGCTCAAGTTGCGCGACGGGCGCGGCATCGTCACCGACCTGTATATCCTCGACTCGCAGCGCGTCACACCGCTGGTGGCGGACAACGGCGACGTGTATTACAAGCTGTCGAAGGATTGCCTGTCCATCCTGCCCGAGCCGGTCACCGTGCCGGCCAGCGAGATCATCCACGACATGATGGTCAGCCTGTGGCATCCGCTGGTGGGCGTCACGCCGATCTATGCGTGCGGCGTTTCCGCCACAATGGGCAACCGCATCACCGCCAACAGCACCGCGTTTTTCGAGAACATGAGCCGCCCCTCCGGCAGCCTCACCGCGCCCGGCAACATCACGGACGAAACGGCTACCCGGCTCAAGGCGACCTTTGAAGAAAATTTCAGCAACGGCAAGCTCGGGCGGCTGATGGTTGCAGGCGATGGGCTGGCATACCAACCGATGACCATCAACGCCATCGATGCACAACTCATCGAACAGTTGAAGTGGACCATCGAAGACGTGGCGCGCTGCTTCCATGTGCCCATGTACAAGCTGGGCGGACCGGAGCCGGTGCGCGTCAGCGTCGAATCGCTGAATCAGACCTACTATTCCGATTGCCTGCAAGGGCTGATCGAATCCGTAGAATCACTGCTGGACGACGGGCTATCGCTGCCATCCGGATTCCATGCCGAATTCGACCTCGACAACCTGATGCGCATGGACAGCGCGACACGCCTCAAGACCAATGGACAAGCGGTGCGCGATGGCATCCTCGCGCCCAACGAAGCGCGCGCGGTCGAAGATTTGCAACCCGTCAAGGGAGGCGATTCTGTCTACATGCAGCAACAGAACTACTCGCTCGAAGCGCTGGCCAAGCGCGACGCGCTAGCCGATCCATTCGCCGGCAGCAACAAGGCGCCTGCAGAACCCTCTCCCGCCGGGGGAGGGCAGGGTGGGGGAGCGAACGATGCCACTGCGGCGAATGATGCCCAGGCAACGCAACAAGCTGCCGCACTCGCCGAGCTGATCATCAAGGGTTTGGCCGAACCCGCCATCGCCTGACAAGGAACAACATGAATCCACAAATCGAGGCACTCGCCAACAAGATGATCGAGGCCATCAAGGGCCATGTGGCGCGCGCCGCAGCCGTGCTGTCGGAACGGCTGACCGCGCTTGAAAAGCGCATCGGCGAGATCCCGGCAGGGCCGAAAGGCGAACCCGGACAGCATGGAGAAAAAGGCGCGGACGGGTTGCCCGGCAAAGATGGTATCGATGGCAAAGATGGATTGCCCGGTCAAGATGGAGAAAAAAGCGTGGATGGGTTGCCCGGCAAGGATGGGCTGAACGGTAAGGACGGCGAATCGGTGCATCCGGATACCGTCAAGGTATGGCTGTTCGAGATGGTCGACAAGGCTATCGCCGCATTGCCCAAGACCAAGGATGGCGAGAACGGCCGCGACGCGCTGGCGCTGGATATTCTTCCGATGATCGACGAGACGAAAAGCTATCCGCGCGGCACGTTCGCAGAGCATCGCGGCGGCATCATCCGTGCGCTGCGCAACACCGATCCGGTGACCGATGGATTGGCCAAGGCTGGCTGGCTCGTCTGCATGAACGGCATCACCGCCGAGATCGAAGAAACGCTCGACGAAGGCCGCACCATCAAGCGCACCACGCACTACACCGACGGGCGCGAACTGGTGCGCGAGATCAAGACCAGCGCGATATTGTATCGCGGCATCTGGCGCGAGGCTGCGTTCGACGCAGGCGACGTTACAACCTGGGGCGGCTCGGCCTGGCACTGTCAGGAGAAGACCAGCGACAAGCCGGGCACCTCGGCAGCATGGAAGCTCATGGTCAAAGAAGGCGCGCGCGGCAAGGATTTCAGGCCCAATGCCGAACCCGCCGTCGGCGCGCCGGTGCATCTGAAATGAAATTTATACTGGAACGCACCGTCGATCCTGACATTGAACCAATTTTATTGGCCGAGATGAAAGCACATCTCAGGGTCACCGATACCGACAACGATACCCTTATCACCGGGCTGATCACCGGCGCGCGCGAATGGGTTGAGGACTACACCGGCCGCGCGCTGATCGACCAGACCTGGCGGCTCACGCTGGCCGGCAAATATCACGGCTACATCGGCGGCGATAGCGTCGGCGGATACCGTCCGGGATATTACACCTACGGTGCCGGCACGCGCGACATGGAATACTGGATACGCGGCGGCGAGATACTGTTGCGCAAAGCGCCGGCGCTCTCGCTGATCTCGTTCAAGTCCGTGGACAACGCCGGGGTCGAGACCGCCATCGACGCGGCTTATTATCAATTGCGCGAGATCGATTCAAAATGGCCGCGCATCGTGCCGCTGAACGGCGCGACCTGGCCCGCCTGCAGCGACCTGCGCATCGTTTACCGCGCCGGCTTCGCCGACCGCGATTCCAGCCCGCAACAAGACGGGGCAGCCGTTCCGTTCAGGTTCAAGCAAGCGATGAAACTATGGGCCGAAGCGAACTACGATCGCGATGATAAAACCATGCAGCTTTACCTGGACACCGCCGAACTGCTGATCAAATCGGAACGATCGGAAATGGGAATGGCTTGACAACCTATCCCAAAATGGGATAGTATCCTCCTTGAGCAATAGCATTGGGCTGTTGCAGTTCTGAAGAAGGATGGAAATTAAATGTCAACTCAGAATGAAAAAATGAAAAATAATCTTCTGGATATCGCAGAAGCTATTGACAAATTATTTGATCAAAACTTCGATGAAATATTAATCAATGAATATGGTGAGATAGTTGATTATCTATTACTAACCGCAAATGCTATAGATCAAAAATTTGTTGTGGCTGCGGCGCGATGAACACTGAAAATAAAACGAAGAATGATGAACCGCAGTCCCTCTCGACTGCTGAGTTGGACGCTGAGATTAAACACTATCAATGTTTAGTTGAATTTGCAGAGCGTGAAGTGAATGCGGGTAATGAAAGAATTAGAGCTTACCTTGAAAGCTATGCGAATCATCGTGACTCATTGCAAATACGGCGTAATGCAATGGTGGCTAACGTAGAGTTGAGCACCAGCCAACAGCGCGAGGAGAAACCATGAGTAAAACTAAAGAACCTATCACGCTGTTGGCTGTGCGCTCGAACGCCGGGTTGGGCGAAGTTTATGCCATCCCCGACTTTTTACGCAACCCTGCAAACTTAGCAAAGGAAAGAAAAATGGAAAAAGCAGAACTGCAAGAATTAGTACATGCCGCCCTTGGGGAACTCATCGACAGAATTGAATTGTGTGGAGCATCTGAAAAACTTACCCACGCTGTGACGCTTGCCGCTGACCTACGGCAGGCTGTTGGCAACCAATGGAACACACCGGATGAGTATGCAAAGAAAAGAGTGCTGGCGGTGTTGCCCAACGTAAAGTAGACCCCTGTAATGGAAGGATCGGAACTCAAAGCATTACGCAAAAAACTTAATCTGTCGCTCGCCCAGGCAAGCAGGCAGGTTGAGGTTTCCGTCTCGACTTGGTGCCGGTGGGAATCTGGCAAACAGAAAATTCCAGAGGGTGCGATGAAACTATTTAAGCTGCTGAACAAAATCAAATAACAACAGCAACACCACACACAAGGCCGTCCAGAATTGGGCGGCTTTTTTATTGGAGAAAATATTTGGGAATTATATAGATGACTACCATAAGAGAACTAGAAGGGCAATTACTGCGATGCGCTAAAGAGACAACTCAGGAAAAGGACGTGGATGGGAAATACGTGTTCAGAGATCCAGATGGCTCTATTCACATGTGGTCTAGTGAAGCAGAACATTGGGTATTTGAACGTGTTGATAAAGTTGCAGAATCGCACGGGATCAGCTTCTTGTGCCCCAAGGCATTCGCAAAGAATGGTGGGCCAAAGGGCACGCATTCCGTGTACGTGTTCTTCACAGGATCGCCCTACGCCGGCCACAATACTGCTGGGCAAGAGGTACGATGGCAGGTGGTCGGAGGTACGACGATTGACGATCTTGTATTAACGCCGTCAATTCAAGAACAAGATGAAGAATTGCCGCCTGAGCATCGGTGCAGTTGGCATGGCTTCGTAGGCTCAAGCGGCGTACCGCCCGGTTCTGCGGCATAAGGTAGTTATGTATATAAATCCCAAATATTTGATCCTTCGGCGATTGCATGACCGCTTCAGCGAAGTCATCCCTGAATGGCAGGGCAAGACCGCCGTGCTGATCGGCGCCGGCGCCAGCCTCACCGCGATGCAGGTCGCCCAGGTGCATGCCGCGCATGTTGGCGGCAATGTCATGGCCGTCGCGATCAACGACTGTTATTTATGGTGTGACTGGGCGGACGTGCATTACGCGGCGGATGCCAAGTGGCACAAGTGGCACACCGAAGGACTGGACAAACCGCTGCTCAGGATGACCGCCGCGCAGGTGCGCGAAGCATGGGCAACCTTCGCAGGGCAGAAATGCAGCATCCAGGACAGCATGGACGGCATCGCGGATGACACAGTGCACATCCTGCGCAACAAGAGCTATCCGAACCACGCGCACGGACTATCGCGCGATCCGCAGGCATTGGGCACCGGCTGGCACAGCGGCTTCCAGGCGCTGAACCTCGCGATACTGGCAGGGGCGAAGACCATCATCCTGCTGGGCTTCGATGGCAAGCCGTCGCAGGAAGGCCGCACGCATTTTTTCGGCGAGCACCCAAGCCCGACCAACCCGGCGGTCTTCGAACAGATCCGCCGTTCTTTTTCGGCGGCGGAAAACGAGATCAAGGAATTGGGCGTGCGCGTGATCAACTGCTCGCCGGGAAGTGCGATCGATTCGTTTGAGAAGATGGAATTGGGTGAAGCGCTTAGAAGCAGACGTAAGACGTAAGTTGTTAAAAGGAAGAAAATCATGGCAGAGATTAAAAAAATAGACATCAAAGAATTTAGGGAACTCGGATTTTTACAGGAAATAAACCGCCTTTTTCTTCACCCTTTGGGCATGGCGCTAGAGGTGATACTTGAAGATGATGGAACGGAAAAACTTGGTGGCATTTGGGACTATCGAGACGACCCAGAAGGAATGATTTACGGAGAAATGGACGACACAAGTAAATCTAAAATTGCTTTCTTCAAAGAATTTGCCGAAAGAAAGCACGCGGAGAGATTAAAGCGGCTTGGGTACATCATTCAAGAACCATAATGACGCACGGGGAGCACAACCCTCTCCCACCGGGGGAGGGCAGGGTAGGGGAGCGCTCCCTCACCTCAATCCTCTCCCGTAAGGAGAGGAAGCAAACGTGAAAGGCATCACAAGTTGACGAAACGAATACGCGGCGGCAGCGGGCTGGGCGATTCGATCTACCTGCGCCCGCTGGTCGAGCAATTGATCGCGGACGGCGAACAGGTGACGGTCTGCTCCAATTATCCCGATGTGTTTATCGGCACCGGCGCGACGGTCGAGCCATTTGGGCGCAACAATATCCAGGTGCTGGCGCATTACACGGCAGGAAAGAGCGATCCGGCCACCAACCAGTGGCAGGACATCTGCCGCAGCGCGCGCATGACTGCCGAGCTGCGCTTCGCTTGGATCGTGCGCAACACCGCGTTGGCGGACAAACTGCGCACCCGCGCCTTCGGGCGCAAGATCATCCTGGTGCATGGCGGGCGCGCGCCGATGGGGCGCACTGACGGCTTCGGCGCGGAGTTGCTGCCGGACGCGCAGGCTTTTGACGCCGTGCTGCGCGAGTTGGGCGATTGCATGCTGGTGCGCATCGGCAATGGCGCGGAACTTTATCCGCTGCCCACCGAGATCAACCTGAACGGCAGCACCTCGGTATCCGACGTGCTCGATGTAGGCAGGATCTGCGACGGCGTGGTCGCGCAATGCTCGTTCGCGATACCGCTGGCCGAAGCGTTCGACAAGCCGCTGCTGATCGTATGGGCCGCGCGCGGACTGGTTGCACGCGAAGCCTATGTCCGGCAGATCACCCCGCAAAAGGTATTGAGCAAGCCATCCTCGACGTTCGTGATGGATGACTGGCCGATGGAACAGATACAGGAGACAGCACGGCAATGGCATCCCGGTTTATAAATTTCGAACAAGCTGCTGAAAGCCTGCGCGGCAAGTCGATTGCTGTGGTCGGCAGCGCGCCGTCGGTGCTGGACAATGCGCCGGGCTTCATCGATTCCCACGACATCGTGGTGAGGGTGAACAACTACAAGACCGGCGCGGCGCAGGGCACGCTCTGCGACGTACATTATAGTTTTTATGGTACGAGCATCCGCAAGCGCGCCGAAGACCTGCAAGCGGACGGCGTGCAACTGTGTATGTGCAAATGTCCGAACGCCAGGGCGCTGGAATCGGCATGGCATGAGGCCAACAACAAGATCAACGGCATCGACTTTCGCTACATCTACCACAACCGCAAGGACTGGTGGTTCACCGATACATTTATCCCGTCAGTGGAGCATTTTCTGAGGGGATTCGAGCTGCTCGGCAAGCACATCCCGACCACCGGATTCTCCGCCATCCTCGACGTGCTGGCGTGCGAGCCCGGCAGCGTGTACCTGACCGGCTTCGATTTCTTCACCTCCGGGCTGCACAACGTGGATGAGGCATGGAAGCCGGGCAACCCGAACGACCCGATCTGCCACCGCCCGGATCTGGAGATGGCATGGCTGCGCAAGAATCTGCACAAACATCCTGTCTCGTTTGATAAAAAACTGGGCGATATGCTGGTGCAGAACCCTCTCCCACCGGGGGAGGGCAGGGTGGGGGAGCGCTCCCTCACCTCAATCCTCTCCCGAGGGGAGAGGAGGCAAACGTGAAAGACGGAAACCCTTTATTTGAATACCATGGCGAACTGTTTCCGGAATACCTGAAACACGGTAACGCGATGCAATTCATCGCACCGGCGGCTCTGCAATTCTGCAAGGGCAACGGCCTCGATGTCGGCTGCAGCCAATGGCCGTTGCCTGGCGCTGCCGGGCATGACCTGAAAAATGGTACCGATGCAACCAACCTGCCGCCGGGCGAATGGGACTACATCTTTAGCTCGCATTGCCTCGAGCATGTGCTCGACCCGGTCACGGTGCTGGAGCACTGGAAGACGCGGTTGGTCAAGGGCGGCACACTGTTCCTGTATTTGCCGCACCCGGACATGACCTACTGGCGGCCGCAGCATTGCCGCAAGCATTTGCACCTGTTCTGGCCCGATGATGTCGCCGAGATGCTGCGCGCCCTCGGATTTGTAAACATCATCCACAGCGAGCGCGATCTCGCGTGGAGTTTTGCTGTCGTCGCGTTCAATGGAGCAGAACCCTCTCCCACCGGGGGAGGGCAGGGTGGGGGAGCAAACGTGAAAGACGAAAAACAATGACGAACATGCACGACAAGATCGTCGCGCAGCACGGCCAGAAAATGCTGCGCAAGAGCGCAATGAATATTCGCGGTGGTGCTGGCGTATTCGAGCGCGTGCTGTCCGGCAAAGGGTATCGCACCGCACTGGAGATCGGCACCTATCGCGGCGTCTCTGCCGCAGAGATGTCGCAATACGTCGAGCGCGTGATCACCATCGACCTGCGCTACGGCAAGCTGGAATCGAATGGCGACAGCTTCGATCGCGCCATCTTCTGGTACGAACTGGACGCGAACAACATCGAATTGCAACTGGTGGACGACGACATCGAAAAGAAAGCGCTGATCGATGTGCTGGACTTCGATTTCGCCTTCATCGACGGCGCGCATACCGGCGGCGCTATTGTGCGGGATTTCGAGATGGTGAAGCGCTGCGGAACGGTTCTGATTCACGACTACGACGACAACGGGCGCGGTCGGTTATTCAATGAGGCTTTCGATTTCGTCAACTCACTCCCGAAGGAACAAGTGCAAATATTCGATATCTTCGCGCTCTGGACAGCGCCATGCTGAACGAGCGCATCCGGGCGAACGGCGATGAGGAGGCCATTGTCGGCGAGATCACCTTCGGGCCGTTTTCCAGCCCGCTGATGAAGGCGATCTTCAAGCGCTTCGGCAAGAAAGCGTTCGGGCGGTCGAGCGCGTGCGCTGAGTTCGAGAGCTTTCTTCACGCCATCGCTGACGAGCGAAGCGCGGAATTCGTCATGAAACGAGTGGGCAAGAAACCTCTCGGAGATTGCTGCCTTGAGATCGGCACCTTCCACGGTATCACCGCGATCATCCTGTCGCAGTTTTTCGACAAGGTGATCTGCGTCAGCGTTGACGAAATGCCGGTGATGAAGCGCGAGATTGTGGATTATCTCGGCATCAAGAATATCGCGTTCTACGATGCGAAGGACAACAAGGACAAGGCCGCGTTCATCAACGCCGCGAAGTTCGATTTCTGCTATCAGGACGGCGACCACACGCACGATACTTATAGCGATTTCGATCTGGTGAAGCGCTGCGGGCGCGTGCTGTTCCACGAATTTTGGCCGCTGCAAGCGCCGGTCTGGAACCTGGTCAACAGCCTGCCGCAGGACGAAGTTATTCATGCGCAATTCGATTGCCTCGCCTATTGGGAGAAGAACCCTCTCCCATCGGGGGAGGGCAGGGTGGGGGAGATAGGGTCGATCAATGGATAGGCTGATCAAGCGCCTAGACGCAACGCCTGACGCCGACCTGATACTCTGTGCCGCGCATGGTATTGCGTACCAGGCCGACATGAAATCCGGCCGGGTGAAATACGACGCAAGCTATCTGGCCAAGGTCGACGCCTATGAGGGCGGCGCGATCGCGAAGGCCGTCAATGCCGGGCGCTGTGCCCTGCTGGGCAGACATCTGCAAATCCCCCTCAGTCCCCCTTTGGAAAAGGGGGAGAGCTTGCGAGGGGGCCAGCGCAGCGGAGGGGGATTTTCGGTGCTTGACGTGGGCTCCGGTTCGGGTGCGTTTGTCCGGGCGGCAAAGGCTGCCGGATTCAATGCAAGCGGATGGGACGTTATTCCTGATGCCGTGGCAAGGTTGTTACAGGACGGGACGTATGCCGACGACCCCGCCACCTTCGACGCAGTGACCTTGTGGGATACGTTGGAGCACATGGAAGACCCGGAGCTGCGATTGCGCCAGGTGAGCAAGGGCGCGCTGCTGTTCGTGTCCATTCCGGTATTCGACGATCTTGGCAAGATCAGGGAATCAAAGCATTATCGTCCCGGCGAACACTTGTATTACTGGACCGCGCAGGGTTTCATCGACTGGATGTCGCTGTACGGGTTCCGCCTGCTGGAACAGAGCGATCACGAGACCGCGGCCGGACGCGAGAGCATCGGCGCGTTCGCCTTCTGTCGAGACCTGCCTGATTACGGGGAACACATTGTCGCTTATCGCGAAATTCACTCGACGCGGCACTATGGAAGCTCGGCAACAGATTTGCATTTGGCGCAGATCGCCAAGATGGTACAGACGTATGCACCAGCCTCGATACTGGATTACGGCTGCGGGCGCAGCGACCTCGCGGCGCACTTCTGGCTTGACGGCGCGCGCCGCATCGCGCGCTATGACCCGGCCATCCCGGCGTTCAAGACGATGCCAGACGGCCGGTTTGACATGGTGCTGGTCTGCGACGTGATGGAACACATCCCGATGGCCTCGGTCGATCGCGTACTGAAAGAGGTACACGAAAAAAGCAGCCTGGCACTGTTCACCATCAGCACCAAGCTGGCGCGCGCCAAATTGCCGGACGGCCGCAACGCCCATGTCACGTTGCTGACGAAAAGCGAATGGATCAACTGGTTGGCGGACGAATTTGGCAAGGTAGAAGTGTTGCCATCCGAATGGGAACACGAACTTATTTTGCTTGCGGGTAGCAGTTCTCCCCCTTTGTAAAAGGGGGACTGAGGGGGATTTGAATGAAAGCCGGAGCGTTGAACCACCTTATTACCCTGCAATCGCGCAGCACCAGCCAGGATGCCTCCGGTGGACAACTGCTCACATGGTCCGACGTGACCACCGTGTGGGCCAATGTCAATCCGCTCAGCGGGCGAGAGTTGCTCGCCGCGCAGGCGGTGCAATCGTCCGTATCGCACCGGATCACCATCCGTTACCAGACACAATTCGCCGATCCCAAAGTGATGGCGAAGATGCGCGCAACGATGGTCAAGGATGGCGTGACGCGCATTTTTAATATACACGCAGCGCGCGACGAAAACGAAGCGCGCCACAAAATCATCATGGATGCGGAAGAGGGAATCAACAATGGCTAGCGACTGCACGATCATGTTGAGGGTGAGCGTTGCATGGTGGGTGACGCCATATATTGCACTGACTAAGTTTGGCTTATGGATCGGGATGCCTTTGAATGTTGAGATTGTGCTGGAGGATGTGCTGCGCGGCGTAATAATTGAGGAAGTGAAAAATGGCTAAGATGAAATGTGGAACCGATGAATTCGATAGTGTTATGGCGAAGTTTTTGGGTTTGCCAAAAAACGTCAAGTGGTTTGAATTGCGCGTCAGTGTTGACGAAGTTGTGACCGTGAAATGCGCTTATTTCCCTGAAATCGAAGATACTGAATTGGTTGAGATAACCAATCAGTTTGATGTGACGCGGATCATTGAACCGGAACAGGATATCACCACGCTGAACGATAAGTCTGCGGTGATTAAAAATGTCGGTTGAACGCATCGAAGGCTTGTCCGAACTGTCGCGCGCGCTGAAAGAATTGCCGCAGAACATCGGCAAGAACGTGTTGCGCGGCGCGGTGAATGCCGGAGCCACCGTCATCCGCAAGCAAGCCGTGCTGAACGCGCCTGAATATCATGGCGACGTGTCGAAAGGACATCCGCCGCCAGGCACGTTGAAAAAATCCCTCTACCAGAAACAGATCCGCGAACAATCCGATTGGGCACACCAGGTGTTTTTTGTTGGCGTGCGGCAGGGACGGTCTGCCGGCAAAAAAGGCAGTTTTGCAAGATGGCTGCATGATGCCTTTTATTGGTGGTGGGTTGAATTTGGCACATCAAAAATGCCCGCGCATCCGTTCCTGCGGCCCGCCTTCGAGACCAAAAAAATGGAAGCGGCCGAACGCATCAAGCAATATCTGACCGACCGGATTCCGGCCGAAGTCACCAAGCTAAATATTAAAAAATGAATTTTCTACTATCAGAACCCTCTCCCACCGGGGGAGGGCAGGGTGGGGGAGCACCCTCACCTCAATCCTCTCCCGGCGGGAGAGGAAGCAAACGAAGCGCTGCGCGCAATAAAAACATATTATGACCACCCCTGCCGAATCACTATTCACAGCCCTCACCGGATTGGCCTCAGGCGGCGTATGGGCTGGGGTGGCCGCAGAGGGCACAGTTGCGCCATACATTGTTTACCAGAATATCGCCAATCCGACTAGAAACACACTGGATGGCGCGAGCAATCTTCAGAACAACCGCACGCAAATCGATTGTTTCGCCACCAGTTATTCGGCGGCGGCGACACTCGCGCGCGCCATCGATACGACGCTGGCGGCGGTGGGTTCAATGTACATAAAGATCAACGATCAGGGCCCGATGTATGAGCCGGACACCAAGCTATATCGGGTATTGCTCGAATACTCAATCTGGGCAACCGACGAAGCCTAACCGTTTCACCACGCACCACTCACCGTTCACGATATATCCGTTCGTGGTGAGGTATCGAACCACCGCCCTCCGGCGGTTTTTTTATTTCTAAACTAAAGGAGTCTGACCATGAAACACGTTTTTGCATTTATCTACAGCCTGTTTTTAACCCTCCATGACATGCTGTTTGGATACATGGCCCGCTTCGGCATGATCCTCATGGCATCCTCCACCGCAATCTCGGCACAAGGCAGCACCCTGCAAATCGGCACCGGCTCCGGCGGTGCCAAGACCATCACCGCCATAGCTGTTGGCAATCCGACCGTTGTCACTGCCACCGCACACGGCTTCAGCAATGGTGACGTGGTGGCGGTGGCCGGGGTCACCGGCGCGGATGCCGCGCTGATCAACGGCTTCAGTTGGGTTGTGAAATACAAGACCGCCAACACCTTCGCGGTCGAACTGGACAGCACCGGCAAGACCCTCACCGCGACCGGCACCGCCACGCCGAACACCTATACCGCGGTCAAGAACCTCAACACCTTCGCCGGATTTGACGGGCAGGCCAGCGAACTGGACAAGACCAATCTGGACAGCACCGCCAAGGAAGTGATGCTGGGGCTGGTGGATTATGGCCAGATCACCTTCGGCCTCGACCAGGATAACGCCGATGCCGGGCAGATCGCCTGCCGTGCCGCCTATGTGGGCGGAACCACCAAGCTGTGGAAACTCACCTTGCCCAATACCAACGTCGCGTCGTTCAGCGGTCTGGTCAAACAGTTCGGCATCGCCGGCGGCGTGGACAAGGTCGTCGAAGTGCCCAGCCTGGTCATTCGCGTCACCGGCCCCGTGACTTGGGCTTAAATCCCCTTCCGCTGCGCTCCTCCCCCTTTGCAAAAGGGGGATTGAGGGGGATTTGTTTTTTGCAATTAAATTTATAAGGAACACACATGCTCGACAAGAATGCAATTTTAAGCGCCAACGACCTGACCACCGAAACCGTGAACGTGCCTGAATGGGGCGGCGTTGTCGATCTGCGCGCGCTGAGCGGGTTGGACATGGAAGCCTTCCAGGCATCGATCCGCGATGCCGACGGCAAAGTAATCGGCCAGGTGCGCGAGCGGTTTCTCGCGTACTCGATCGTGGATGGCATCGGGGCGCGCGTCTTTGCCGATGCCGATATTGAGGCTCTGGCGAAAAAGAATCCGCTGGTGCTGAATCGCCTGTTCGAAGTGGCGCAGCGCATCAACGGCATCGGCGCAGCGGCGCAGGAAGATATCGCAAAAAACTAGCCGGGCGACCTGAACGCCGCTTCCAGTTCCGGCTCGCCCTCGCCCTAGGCTACGCGCATCCAGATCACCTGCTGGCCGAACTGAGCGCCCACCAGCTCAACGAGTGGATTGCCTACGCCGGCCTCGAACCGTTCGGCGCATTGCACGATGAGTTTATCGGCGGCCAAGTTTGTGCAACGGTCGCCAACTACGCCGGCATGCAGCGCACCGAGAATGCCGGCCCGGCCATGGCATCCGATTTCATGCCCGCACTTGACCCCCTCTCCCACCGGGGGAGGGCTGGGGTGGGGGAGCAATCCAAAGCCATCCTGCTGGATGACCCCGAAGAACAAAGCCGCCTGATCAAGTCGGCACTGTTTGGAATTAAATCGTAGATTCTCCCCTCGCCCGAGAATTAAAGATTGCCTTTCTCGTTCGCCTCCTCGCCCGCTTGCGGGAGAGGATTGAGGAGAGGGGCTTTCAGCGGGAGAGGGGTAGGGGAGAGGGAGCGAACGACAAAAATGTTTTTTGATTTTTTCAGGAGAAAATAATGAATATAACTCTGGTCAATAACCGCGCGGGAGAGGAAGCAAACGTGAAGAACGTAAAACCTTTTAAGGAATCAAAATGTCAGGCGATCTAGGTTCACTCAACGTCGAGTTATCAGCGGACATTGCCAAGTTCGAAGCCGGTCTGAACAAGGCTGATTATCTGGCGAAGAAAAACGCCGAGAGCATCGTGCGTTCGGTCAACCAGATCGAGAACTCGGTCAAGAACATGCTGGCCAGCCTGGTGCCCACCATCGGCGCGGCGATGTTTGTCGAGATGATCAAGGGTTCCATCGAGTCCGAATCGCACCTCAACGATCTGTCTGCAGCGACCGATATCTCCGTCGGCAAGCTGGCCGGTTTGAAACTCGCCTCCAGCCAGGTTGGCTCCAATCTGGACACCACCGCGCGCGCGATCGACTTCCTGTCCAAGAACATCGGCAAGAATGCCGATGCGTACAAATCCATTGGCATCACCGCCAAAGACCCGCTCGAAGCGTTCAAGCAACTCGCCGACCTGTTCGTCTCCATCCAGGATCCGCAGGAACGCGCCGCCGTGATGGCCAAGGCGCTGGGCAAGTCGTGGCAGGAAGCCGCGCCGTTGCTGGCGATGGGCGGACAAAGATTGGGCGAGATCGTCGATCAGGGCGAAAAACTCTCCGGCGAAACCGATACGAATGCGGCCAGCGTCAAGGAATTTAATGATTCGTTGAAAACGCTGGAAACGGCATCGGGTGGAGTCGTCACGCGTCTTAGTGTTGATCTGATTCCGTTGATGCAAGTGATGACCG
>QGNH01001474.1_pt2 | contig 22180 bp, 20 predicted proteins | sample 1735481 | NCBI WGS metagenome assembly QGNH01 (sample SAMN09239004, study PRJNA386568) | Viral metagenome, whole genome shotgun sequencing project.
AGATTCTCGTAGCCCTGACTTTGCTATTCGGATCGACTGCCTATGCGCAGTTGATCCCGACGCTGAACCCGCAGGTGTTCACGGACATCACCAGCGGCGCGCAAGTGAACGTCGGCTATCGCGGCTACGCGCCGGTCGTAGGGCTATGGCAGAACCTGACCGCGGCGCAGCTACAAACGGCATACCCGGCCGCCAAGTTCCCGGCAGGAACGCTGGGTTGGTCGTCTGACCAGTACGTCGTCTACGACAACGGCTCGGCGTGGACGCAGTTTACGGGCGGCGGCGGCGTGTCAACCTTGTCGGTCGTGAGCGCGAACGGCCTCTCGGGCACCGTCGCCAATCCGACGACAACGCCAGCGATCACGCTGGTGCCGACGTTTACGGGTATCGCGTACAGCAACGGATCTGGCCTGGCCGCGGCAATCGCTGCCAACTTTCCGACTCTGAACCAGAACACGACGGGCAACGCCGCCACAGCCACCGCGCTCGCCAACACACCGTCTCAATGCGGAGCAAACGCCGTTACCACAGGCATACAGGTGTCCGGCGCCTCAAACTGCATGAGCCTGTCAGCGTATCTTGCCAGCCCGCCGGGGATCGGCATTACGGTGCCCGGCATCGTAAACGCATCGTCCATTACCGACACAGGGATCACGGGATCGACGCAGTGCGTCCACGCGAACAGTTCCGGTCTGCTCTCCGGTACGGGCGCTGACTGCGGTGCCGGCGGTGGCGGCACGCCAGCCAATCCCACGGCCACTGTAGGCGCAACCCCCGTCAACGGTTCGGCGACGACCTACATGCGCTCCGATGCCGCGCCGGCGCTCTCGCCCATCAGCCCCGGCAACGTCATGTGCAACTACGGCTCCGCGGCGGCCGGCGCCATCGGGTGTCCGACCAGCACGGTCCGCTACTCGACCTCGACGACTCTGACGATCGCCAGCACCGACAACGGCGGCGTGATTTCGCAAAACGCCGGAACTTCGCCCGTGGCTGCAACCGTCGGGCAAACGAACACGACTACGTTTCCTCAAGGCAGCTATCAGGTCGTCATCAACAACACCGGCACGGCTACGATCACGATTACGCCGACAAGTTCCACGATCAATGGACTCGCCACCGCAACGATTCCAGGACTCACTGCCGCACTGCTGGTGGCCGACAATTCGACCAGCCCTGGTAACTATCTACTCGTTCCGCTGTCAGGTGCCAGCGGCGGTAGCGGCACTGCGATCTTCGGCAGTATCGCAATTCCGTGTTCAGGCGACACCAGCGGTAACACTGACACAGGCGCGATCCAAGCTGCGCTGAACAACCTCTCTTATGTTTCGACCGCGACCAACAACGTCTACTTGGGCGGCTGCACGTATTACATCAATGCCGCATTGACGATTCCGAACGCTGCCGGATTTAACATCCACGGCACGTCACGCGAAGGCACGATTATCAATCAGGTGTCGAACAACACGCCAATTTTTGAATTCATTGGCAATAACAACAACAACAATTTTGACATCGGCAACATGACGCTGCAGTGGTCGAACAACCAGACCTTCACGCAGACAAACTCGATCTGTTTTTGGTTCAACGGTGGCGCGAGTTACCAAGCGTTCAACTTTACCATTCATCACTTTCAAATGGTGAACGGCTATCGCGGCATCAGTCAGAACGCAACTTCCCCGGTGTGGGGCATGACGCTCTCCGATGGCATTACGCAGCCGGCGATGGTCGGCGCAATTGTGTCGCTGGCGAACGCCGTGGTCGGTCAGCCGAACGAGACGATCAGGAACGTGTATATATCGGCATACGGCGGCGTCAGCACGGCAGCCAATGAGCCGGTCATCCAAATATACAACGTAGACAACTTGCTGATGGAGGCGGTCGAATTCAACAACGGTTCCTACTCCAGTTCTGTTCCGCAGATAGATGTCCAAGGCGGCGAGTATGCAACCCTTCTCAATGTAAAGGCCGAGTTCGTCTACCTTGCCGGAAGCACCTCGACGACCGGCGGCGGGGCAGCATCGTTGTGGCGGTTCATCAACGAAAACGTAGTGGCTATGGGCGTCAAGTCATTGTCGGCCAACATCACCGGCGGTACGAACGGAACGCCGGTTTACGCCGCATTCCTCGGTGTGGGCGCGATTACTTACGGCCAACTGTCGGTAAATGGCATCTCATGGCAGGAGCAGGGCAACTATGCGACCTATCTGCCGTACACGCAGGCGTATTCATCCGGCAATACCTTGAATGTCATGTCTTTTGAAAACGCGCAGTCAGGCGCCACCGGAACGAATGGATATGCGCCGGTTGATGTCGCGTATGCTATCGCCACCCCGGCACTCGCACCGCGCGTGTTTCCGGACGCCTACACCCCTGATACGGTGCAGTTTCTTGGCGACGCCAGCATCACGTTGACGACACTCTCGGCGCGGCGAGTCATCAATGCCACGACGCTTACGGCGAACCGAACGATCACGCTACCGACGTGTACGGCACAGACGCAGCATTTCGACATTGTGCGAAAAGCGGCAACTCCTGGCTCCTTCACGCTGACGACGACCGATCCTGTTTCCGGTTTCAGCGAAGTGCTGGCGTCCGGCACCAACGGATTCAATCACTGGGATTGCGTGAACAAAGCCGGCACGTATGAATGGTTTCCAACAGGGAGCGGCACACTATGAAGAAATTTTCACTTGCACTACTCGCACTACTCGCGATCCCGGCTTTCCTGATTGGACACGTTGACGCCGGATTACTCGGTAAGGGCTGCGCCCCTCCGGGCGGTAGCAGTAGCGGCGGCGGATCGGGCGCGCCAGCCGCGGCACAGGCTGTGGGCTACAACACGCTGACTGCCAACTCGACGCTGATCTCTCCGACCAACGGCAATTGGTACTACTACGACTTTGAAGGCACGACAGTCATTACCGGCAGTGCTGTGCAGAACGGGGATGGAAGCATCGGTCTGATAGCCGGGCAGTCGAATCAACATCCGATCAGCAGTGCTCACAAGGCCAGCACGCCTTACGGGTTTGCCGGCACCGCTTATGGCGGCGGATTCTACTGGGAAGTCACCGGCACTATGACCAACCCACAAACATCTCCCGCAACGCCGGCCGCGTTGTGGATGGTGGACGTAGAGCATCAGTCCCAAGGGTCGATGTGGATAAACAATTGGCCTAATATCAACTCCACTTTCTGGCCGTCGTCGCCGCAAATCCAGAATCAAGACCACAGCAGTAGCTACGACGACTACACCGAGATCGACATTTTCGAGTACGACTTCACGACCGCGCAAGGGCACCCGGCGGGTTACGAGATCAACGACTCGAACTGGAACAACCATCTGAACGATGCCTACGGTTCGGGTGCGCTCAACTGGGGGCAGAGCAATCACTGGCATCAGGCCGCCAATGGCGCGTCTGGATCGACACCAGTGCCGTCAAACACTGATTTTACACAGTCGCACAAGTACGCGGTGCTGTGGGTGCCTGCGACCGGAAGCGGACAGACCACTACAACTCAAGGCTATGTACGCATCTACTTCGACGGCGTGCAGATCGCGGGCGGCCTGCCGACCGATCCGGTCAATCCGTATGACGGCTACTCGCGTCCGATGTATTGGAACTATCACGATCCGACAGACTACACGCACTATCCGACGCCCACTGCGGCCGGCGCTCCGACGCAGCACAACCAAGGCTTCAACGGGTCCGGTCAGCCCTATCCGACTTACGGAGACGTGGACATGTCGATCATGGATTGGCGACATCAGCTTCTGCTTATGAATGCAGGCCAATATCAAGGCATGACTATTACCTCGTCGAAAGTATGGCAGGCGTCCGCTGCCAACAACATAGTGCAGTGATGGCGCAACCTCCTTACACCGGCCAGCCGGACGGTTACGCCGTAGAGACGCCTCCAGGCGAATCAGGCATCAGTCCGCCGCCGGCCGAAGCAGCCAGTAGCGAATCTGTCGGCGGCCTGACGCATCCGGAACCGGGTGTGATGGGTGGCGGAGGTCCGAAGAAGCACGACGCCTGGCTGCTGCAGAAGGCTCAGGCGATGTACACCGTATCTACCGACTACATGACGGCGAACGTGACCAAGACTTGGGAGCGCTCGCTGGCGCACTTCCGGAACGAGCACGCGCCCGGCACGAACTACCGGCGCACCGATTGGCGCCGTTCGCGCACGTTCCGCCCCAAGACGCGCAGCAGCATCAAGGCGGCCGAGGCGAACCTGTTCGCTGCGGCGTTCTCGACGCAGGATTTCCTGGTCGTCACTCCACAGGACACCAGCAACCAGAATGCGTGCGTGGGCGCTGCGGTTCTGAAAGAACTGACGCAGTGGCGTCTGCAGACCACTCTTAAGTGGATGCTGACATCGCTGGGTCAGTATCAGGACACGAAGGTGTACGGTGTGTGCATTTCGCACCAGCATTGGGAGTACAACGCTCAGGTGTCGCTGGAGCCGGCGCTGCAGGATGACGGCTCACCGATCTTCCAGACCGACGAGGATGGCAGCGACGTGCTGGATGACACCGGCGAGAAGATCCCGATGGGCAGCGAAAAGACGACGGTGATTTCCGATCGGCCGCGCTGCGATGACGTGGAGCCGGAAAACTTCCGCTTCGACCCGATGTGCGACTGGCGCGATCCGGCAAACACTAGCCAGTATCTGATCTACACGCCGCCGATGCCGGTAAGTGAAGTGCTGGAGATGATGGACAAGGTGGACCGGAAAACCGGCCAGCCGATCTGGCGTCGGTACGACATGGCCGCGATTCTGTCCACGCGCGTCGAATACGACAACCGCACGCGGCAGGCTCGCGAGGGTATGCAGCGCATCGACCCGGTGAACTCGGAGAAGGGAAACGAGTTCACGACCGTGTGGCCGCATCTGAACATCCTGCGCGTGGACGGCCAGGATATTGCCTGGTGGACGATGGGCACCGAACTGGTGCTGTCGGACCCGATTCTGCTACAGGACATGTACCCGCATCTGCGCCCCGGCGAGCGCCCGTTCGTTGTGGGCTTCAGCAATATCGAGGCGCATCGCAACTTCCCGTCGGCCGATGCCGAGCAGGGCGCGACCCTGCAGATGGAAATCAACGATCTCGCCAACCAGCGCATGGACAACGTGAAGCTGGCGTTGAACAAACGCTACTTCGTGCGCCGCGGTTCGCAGATTGATCTCGACGCGCTGATTCGCAACGTGCCCGGCGGCGGCGTGATGGTGAACGATCCGGAGAAGGACATCAACGTCGTCTCCACCCCAGACGTGACCGCATCGAGTTATCAGGAACAGGTACTGCTCTCGACCGACTACGACGAACTGCTGGGCGGCTTTTCGCAAGGGTCGGTCAGTCAGTCGCGGAAGATGAACGAGACGAAGGCCGGCATGGAGATGGTGCAGGCGTCCGCCGGCAGCGTGTCCGACTACAGCATCAACCTGTTCTTTGAGACGTGGATGGTGCCGGTGTTGCAGCAGATCATTCGCATGGAAGCAATGTACGAGACGGACGAGAGAATACTGGCGATCGGCGCCAAGCGCGCATCGCTGATGCCGAAGTTCGGCGTGGACAAAGTGACCGACGACATGCTGCGCGAGGACATGGAGGTGACAGTCAACGTCGGCGTGGGCAACACCAACCCGATGCAGCGCGTGCAGAAACTGTTGCTGGGCGTAGGCAACGTCGTGAAGTTGCCTGGCATGATTCAGCGTATCAAGTCCGAGGACATCGCCAACGAGATATTCGGCTCGCTGGGCTACAAGAACGCGGACCGCTTCTTCATGTCGGACGCCGAGTGGGTCATCGCGCAGAAGAAGATGCCGCCGCCGCAGCCGCCGCCCGAGATCGCCATCAAGGAGAAGGAACTGGCGCTGCGCGAACAGGATCAGACCATGCGCCACCGGAAGGAGCAGATCGAACTGGCGCAGGACTACGAGGTGGCGATGGCGCAAATCGCGGCGAAGAACCACATGACGATGGAACAGATCTACAGCAACCANNAACCTCGGCATAAAGCAAGCTGAGAACCAGACCAACCGCGACGCCATCGCACTGAAGGAGAGCAATCGCTTGAACGAACTGAACAACAACCGCCTGCTGGGCGCGCAATGAGTGATCTGGATCACTGTGCGCAGTGCGGCGCGGACGTAAAGTGGGCGCAGATGCCAGGAGGGGAGATCATGCCAGCGTCGCGGTACTTCTCCCATCCGCCCGGCCAATACGACCGCTCGCAAGTGACTGCGGTGTTCTGCACCGCCGTGTGTNNCATGTCGAAATTACGAAGAAGCCGGACTGGGCCGATGCGGCCTTTTACGGCATGTGGAGGCCAAAAATGGAAACGCCGCCTAGCACCTTTCAGACGCCGGCCGCCGCCAGCGACAGCCCGGACCTGTCACCGTTGAAATCAAACGCCCAGACCGGCATCGACGTGGAGACGGGGCGGCATCTGTACAGCCGACCAGGCAATCGCGGCCCGGCGGCGCAAAAGATCCATCCCGCGGCGCTGCGCGGTCCGCGCGTCTCGACTCGCCCACGGAAATAGGAGAGCCCCATGAAGTCACTTTTTGCATTGCTGGCTATCATACCAGCCGTCATTCTCGCACAGGCCGTGCCGCCGCTGACCGGCACGATCACTGTCGGAGGCACCCAGTACGCGATCACCGGCACGCCGGTGTCGTCCTCGTCCAGTAGCTCGTCGAGTTCGAGTTCGAGTTCGAGTTCAAGTTCGAGCAGCAGTTCGTCCTCGTCCAGTAGCTCGTCGAGTTCTTCGTCCTCGTCGAGCAGCGGCGGGGCGTCGCCCACCGGCACGATCGTTACGACCGCCGGTCCGGCGCTGACCGACGCCGCGAAGAATGTCTGGGCGATCACCGCGAGCGCGCAGATCACGCGCAACGGCACCGTCGATCCCGTGACTGGCGCTGTGATCGAGTTAGCTGTTGTCAACGGCGTGCTGTGGCAGGAAAATGTCAACAAGATGTGGTGGTCGTGGAACGGCACTACATGGGTTCCGACCGCCGGCACCGCTGTCTCGCCGCTGTCGTCCAGTTCGTCGAGCGGCGGCAGTTCGTCCTCGGGTTCAAGCGGCGGCACGGCGTCGTCGAGTTCGAGCAGCAGTTCAGGTTCCGACTGCCCGACCGCCACCACGGCAAGCATCGGCGTCTCGGGCAACAAGTTCGTCGATCAGAACGGCGCCCCGGTCCAGATCAAAGGCACCAACATCAGCGGCTTGGAGACAGGCATACCGGCGCGCTGGCCGTCGTTTGCCAACGCCGGCGCGTTCTGGCAGACGTTCAAGACGTGGGGCGGCAAGGGCTTCAACACGGTCCGGTTGCCGCTCAACGACGCAAGCTGGCTGGGCTACTCCTGCGCGACCGACACCGCGGCCTACCAGGCCGATGTCGAAGGCGCCGTGACGCAGGCGACCGCCGCCGGCGTGTACGTGATCCTAGATCTGCACTGGAGTGCGCCGGGAAACGTCTGCCCGATTGGACAACCTGGATTAGCGTCTGCGCACGCTATTGACTTCTGGACGAGCGTCGCCGGTAAGTTCAAGTGCAACCGCGCCGTCATGTTCGAGTTGTTCAACGAGCCGTTCTACGACAACAACTACAACGATGCGGTCGGCTCGCAAGGACTGACCACGATGCTCAACGGCGGCACGCTCGCGCCGTTTCAGGCGCAGAACAACAGTGCCAACAATGCGATTCAGACGCTGGCCGCCAGCGCCCCGGCTGCGGGCTACCAGCAGATGCTGAATGCAGTACGCGCCGCTGGCGCGACCAACGTCGTGCTGCAGGCGGCTCCGTGGTGGGCCGGCGAGATTGAATACTGGCTGGCCGAGAAGGCGACCGATCCTGCGGGCCAGCTTGGCGCGGCGTGGCACGTCTATGGCTACAGCAAGGGCACCGCGCCGCCGCTGGCGGTACTTGCCGCCGACTATCCGATCGCCATCACCGAGACTTACGGGCTGGGCGCTATCGGCGGCGCGGCTTGGGCAGAACAGGAGGGAATCGGCATCCTCGGATGGGGACCGAACGACTGGGGCAACCAGCCGCTGACGGCGAACACTCTGTCGTCATTCAGCGCATTTTGAACGGAGGTTCCACGTGAATCCACAGCAACGCATGATCAAGGTCAACGCAGCGGTACAGGGCATGTCCGGCTCAGGCGACCACGCCAACGCCGACACGCAGGACGCGCAGCAGCGCGGCGGCGGGATGCAGCATCCCTCGACCCGACACATCAAAATGGGACGCGCCAACTTCGCGCACACCGATCGCACCGCGCCGCCGATGCCGGCCGCTCCGGACCCGAGCGACGCGCTGGGCGGCATGTGACATGGCAGACGACGAACCGATGCCGCCGGCACCCGCGCCGGCTGCGTGGCCCAAGCACGGCGGTGCGCGCCAGTACGGCAACCCGGACGAGAACTTCAAGAACCGGATGGCGCGCGGCCAGCACAGTAAAATGATCTCAGGATCAAATCTCGGAAACGGTGGCAAAGTCCACCCAGCAAAAGGAGGTGAGTGATATGACCGATCCAGTGACCGCAGTAGTCGTCTCGAAGTGGGACGCCCTGGTGGCCTACGTCAAGGCCAATCATGTCGCGGTGATCGTCGGCGCGGTTCTGTTCGCGGCGATCAAGCACTTCATCTGAGCGACGACCTCGACAGCCAGCGCGCGGTGCGTGCGCAGACCCTGCGTGCGTATCGCGACGCTATTGAGGACTGGTGGTGGCCCGAGCAAGCAATCCACATCGCCGCCGAGAAGGTCGGCAGGAGCGTAGCCGCGGTGCGGCGCGAGATTGAGAGGGGAGGATATGGAGCAAATTCACTTTGAGGACGATCGCGAGCGCGAGATATTCGCTCGCGCTGCACTGGGGCAGCAAGTCCGTGATTTCCTGGAAACGCCAGTCGGCAGATACCTGCACGGGCGTTGCCGAAACGAAATAGAGCAGTGCGAGGTGGACGCGCTCGAAGCGCTGACCGCCACGGATCTGCCGCTGATCGGCCGCTTTCTCGGCCGACGCAAAATGCGAAAAATAGTGCAACGTGCTGAAATCGCAAAGAATTTTATGCGCTACCTGGCCGACGCCATCACCGACGGCGAGCAGGCTGAAAAAGAACTGGACGTTTAAACACCCCCGAGAGGTAAACCACAATGGCCACCCAGAATACGGGCGCCGCGAGCGCGGCGTCACAGATCGAACCAACTCACGTTGACGGCGCGCAGGGTGCTGGTAGAACAGCACCGAAGGAAACGCATTTGACGGAACGCGATGCTCTTTTCGAGCGCGCGATCCAGCGTCGCGAGGCCGAGTACGCTGCCGCACCGGCGGAAGCACAAGCCAGCGCGCAAGCGGATGACGAACCGCCGGCTGCAGCAGCCGCGACTGCCGCGCCGGCCGCGGCCGAGCCGAGCCTGGATGACTTCGTAGTCATCAAGGACGGCAAGCCGATGATGAAGCTGAAGGTGGACGGCCGCGAGACGCTACAGCCACTCGCGACCGCACGCGCCACGCTGCAGAAGCATCAGGCCGCCGAGAAGCGCCTGGCGGAAGCGGCCGAGGCACGCCGACAGAACGATTTGCAAGCGCAGGCGATACGCCAGCGCGAGATCGAGATTCAGAGACGGGAACAGGCTCTCACACAGCCCGCGCCCGCCACGGGAAGTAGTCAGCCATCCGCAGCCACTGCGGCCGTTGACGATCAAGGGCTTCATAACGAAGCCAAGGAACTCGTCGCCAGTCTCCTGCGGGATTCTGAGGACGAGGCGGCCAAGAAGGTCGCGAAGGTACTTGCCAAGGTCCGCCAGGCGCCCGCTGCGCCCGTGGTCGATGTCAACGCCATCGCGAAAAACGTGGCCCAGACGGTAAAGGGCGAACTTCGCCAAGAAGCGGTCGATAAGGACGCGGTAACTGGCTATCACCAGTTCCATACCGAATATCCCGAGATCGCAGGCGACCCGAACCTTTTCCGTATTGCCGATGGGTTGACCACTGAAATTGCCAAAGAGCACTCCGACTGGAGTCCTTCACAGGTGATGGCAGAGGCCGGCAAACAGACCCGAGAGTGGTTGCAGTCGATCGGCGCACCAGCACCGACAACGACAGCGGCACCCAAGGTCGGTACGAAGCAACCCACTGATCGTCAGACGGTCAAGCAGAATTTGCGGCCAATGCCGGCCGCGCGCAGCGCCCGTCAGCAGCCCGAGCCATCCGGCGAACCTCAGATGCCCAACGCACGCGAGACTCTCCTGGAGATGCGAAAGGCCCGCGGACAGGCGGTGTGAGGGCAATCAACACGGAGGGACTACTTCCATGAGTTCACAAGTTTGGGGAACGAACAGCCTCGGCGGCTACATGTTCTCCGTCAATCTCAGTCGCAAGCTGCGCACCGCGCTCCAGACGATGGTGCGCTTCCGCCAGTTCTGCGACGCCAAAGAGGCGTTCGGCCTCGGCATCGGCGATACCTTCAACTGGAACCTGTATTCGGATGTCGCGACCGCAGGCGGCGTGCTCTCGGAAACGCAGATCATGCCGACGACCAACTTCACGATCACTCAGGCCAGCCTGAAGATCGCCGAGTACGGCAACAGCGTCCCGTTCACGAAGAAGCTGGATGATCTTTCCGAGCATCCCGTGACCGAGATCATCCACAAGGTTCTGAAGAACGACGCGCGCAAGGCCCTGGACACGGTTGCCTACAACCAGTTCAATGCGGCCCCGGTGCGTATCTGCTCGACCAGCGGCTCTGCCATCACGGTCACGACCAACGGCACCGCCAGCGGCACCGCGACCAACGAGTTGAACAACACGCTCGTCAAGCTGATCGCCGACCAGTTGGCCGAGGGCAACGTGCCCACGTTCGACGGGAACAACTACATGGCGATTGGCCGCCCGGCTCACTTCCGGACGTTCAAGAACAGCCTGGAGTCGATCCACCAGTACACGCCGGAAGGCTGGCACGTCATCATGAACGGCGAGAAGGGTCGCTACGAAGGCATCCGCTTCGTCGAGCAGACCAACATCCCCGCGCTGGGCTGGGCCAATACCGATCGCATGTTCTTCTTCGGCAGCGACACCGTGATCGAAGCGGTGGCGATTCCGGAGGAAATCCGCGGTGCGATTCCGACCGACTTCGGTCGTTCGCGGGGCGTCGCATGGTACGCGGAACTGGGCTTCGGCATCGCACACACCGATGTGCCGAACACGCGCATCTACGTGTGGGACAGCCTGGGCTAAGGCTCAGGCATAACGAGAGGTATCAACACATGGCAGATGGACGTTCAAGTCTCGCCAGCGACTTCAAGGCTGGCAAGGGCGGTCAACTGGGTGAGGAAAACCAGGGCGATCGCAGCGGTGACAGCAAACTGCTGATCCGCAATGGCATCATGCGCGACGAGAGCGCCGGACTGGAGGACGGGGTGAGTCTGCGGCAGGATTTCGGCGTGGCCGAAGTCGAGCCGATGTACGACTACACCGCGGACCCGCTGACCGGCAACGCGACCGAGCGCAAGAAGCCCTGCAGCGAGATCAGCGTGACCAGCAAGGGTCACACCTTCGAGATCGACAACGAACTGTAAGGTTCGGCACAACCCCGCCGGCTTCGGCTGGCGGGCGCAGGGGCTGGCAACACCAGCCCCTTGCTTTGACGGAGGGACAGCCCTATGGGTTTGATGCGACAAGCCGCCGGTCGGCCGATCGACGACTACGACAACTGGAGCACCGACACCGGACTCACGGAGAAGCAGTTCCTTGCCCGCGCCAACCTCAAGGAAGGCATCAACGGTCAGGCACGAATCTCGACGCAGTTCGAGAACGTAGAGAACCGCGACGAGGTAAACTCGCCGCGCAGCGAACAGCGCAAGAATCAGTTCAACAACGGTCAGCCGCGCGACTACATCGTGGTCGGCACCAACCCGGATGCGGATGGCGACAGCGACGGCGACAAGACGCTGCCGTAATGGCCAAGCTGACCGCCAAGTCGCGGGCGGCTATACCGTCATCCGATTTTGCGGGACCGGCGCGTTCATACCCCATCGAGGACGAGAGTCACGCGCGCAATGCGCTGTCTCGGGCGTCCGGCAAACCAGTAGAGGCGCAAGTGCGCGCCGCGGTACATCGCAAGTACCCTGACATCGGTCAGAAGTCGCACCCGGCATCACGTCGATAAGGAGGACTCACATGGGCACACTCACACTCAAACCGAAAGTTCCGGAAACCATCTTGACCGATACGGTCATCGACGACGGCCCGGAATCGTTCGGCGATCAGAAGGCGCCGGAATGGGATGCCAAGAAGCCGTTTGCACAGGTCTGCGGCGTCGAGGGCGGCGCATACTACGTTCAGGGCGGCTGGTACTTCAACCGCGCGCACCAAGCCGTGCGGCCCACGCCGATCGACCAGATGTACAATCCGCAGCCGAAGAAGATTTCGCGCGCCGAAGCGGAAGCTGCGCGCCAGGCGGCTCAGGTCATCAAGAAAACCGGCAAGTTCGTGCCGGCCGAACCCGAGTCGATCGTACAGGCTCGCCGGGAGGACATGCGCGCTCGTCGGGCTGAAGATCAGGCGGCGTAATGAACCTGCTGCAGATGGGCCAACTGCTGTACCAGGAGGTAGGTGCAGCAGGCGCATACCCTACGACCGTCGTCGGTGCGACCGGCCAGTGGCAGCGGCTCGTCAACTGGCTGATCAGTTCCGAATTCTACATCCAGAATCTGTACGTCAACTGGAAGTGGTTGAGGCAGACCTACCCGACCACGACCGTTCCAACCGTCAATACCGATCCGGGTCCGACAACCCCTGCAGTCGGCGAGTGGGATTACGATTCGTGGTTCCTGACCTACCCCGGCAGCACTACGCCGTCGCCGCTCAAAGCGGTCGAATGGGAGGATGTCAAAGGCGAGATCGTCGATCCGAACGACACTGGTGTGCCGTGGCGCGTGGTCATCATGCCGGATAACACTCTGCGGTTCGACGGCATTCCGAACGGCGCCTATCCGGTGACGGGCGTGTACTACCAGACGCCGACGGTCATGCCGTTCGCTGACGCATCGGTGTCGCCGATCCCTTCCCGCTTCCATTGGACGATCGTCGCGCAGGCGATGATCCGCTACGCCAATTACGAAGGCGCGGAAGGCATCCTCGCGCAAGGCACCGGTCAGTACACCGACTACCTGGCGCGTCTGGAGAACAGCCAGATCCCCAACAAGAAGAACGCTCGCTTCCGCGCCAACGCACACTTCGCTGTCGGCGATGAGGGGGATGGCGGCGGTCATTACGACAACCGTCGGGGATGGTGCTAAGTGACGCCGTGCAAGCGCGGACATCTCGCGCCGAAGCAAACCAACGGTAAGTGTCTTGAGTGTGGGCGCGAGGACAGGTTGCGTGGCAACGCTGTCAACTCCGCCTACTTCGCGCGCATCAAAGCGCGTCGTCAACAACTGATCGACAAACTCGCAGCCCGAGCCGAGGCGCGCTGTGGCTAAGTCGCGCACCAAAGCAGAATACTTCGCAATGGGCGGCGGCCTGGATCTTGTCTCGCCGGCGGGTCTGCTCAAACCCGGCGCTCTGCTCGCCGCCTGCAACTACGAACCGTACTACGGAGGCGGCTATCGCCGCATCGACGGGTACGAGCGGTGGGACGGGCAAACATCGCCAAGCGGCGGCCCGAGCAACGGCATATCCTGGCACACCTTTCAGTACAGCGGTTTCGTGGGGGGTGCGGCAACTAACAGCTTTGTCACCATCACCGTCACATCAGGGCCTGGAACCGGATCTACTGGTGTTCTGGTGTTCAACGAAGATGGGTACATAGCCGTGACCAGAGTCGTCGGTGGATTCAGCGCCGGCTCTGTTTTTACGGACGGAACTCACATCGGAACAGCGACAAGCAATTCGACTTTGAATGTAAATCCAGCGGGCGTTTATCACAGCACCAACCCTGAACTAGATCCGGAGTATTACACGCGGCAATACTTTCGCAGCTTGATTCAACCGATGGCAGGCACAGGCGTGGCAATGGCGGCTATCCCGCGACCAAAAAACTCCACACTGGGATACGAAGTCATCGGCATTCGCGGCGGCACTATCTCTGTAAACGCCGGTACAGGCAGCGGTTGGCAAACATCGCCAGTGGTCTACAATCAAGGACTGTTCTTCAACACAGGCGGCGGCTCAACGAGTGCCGCACTCCCGGTCGCCGGACAGACGATCACCGACGGCACGACAGGCGCCACGGGCGTCGTATACAGCGTGCAGTTGTGGGGCGGCAGCATCGTCAACAACGATGCCTATGGCGTGTTCTATTTGTCCTCGACGACAGGAACATGGAGTGCAACGAGCAGTTCGATCAAGTTGGCCGGCACGGTTGTGGCGACCAACTGGACCGGCGGCACGCGCACACCTTTGCTTACGAACTACGGATCAACCGTTCGGTTTGTGAACTGGAATTTCTACGCAACCGCCAATACATGGGCGACCTATTTTGTGGTTGACAACCAGCAAGGCGGTTTTGGGAACGCCTACGAACTGGATTCGACGTATCACTTGAGTGAGATATACGTGCCATCTGCCGGGCCTAACCTTAACACGCCGCCGCACTGGCGCTTCGTGGAAGTGCATTTGAACTACTTGATGCTGGGTGTCGCCGGCGGCAACTTCTATGAGTCGGTTGCGGGTTCGCCTCTCAACTTCAGCGGGTTTTTTGCAGCCGAACAGTTTGGCGTCGGATCGGAGATCACCGGCATGTTCAGTGCGGTCGGCCCGGCATTGATCGTCACGACTCAGTTTAATACGCAGGCTCTGCTGGGAACAGACCCTACGACGTGGACTCTCGGGCTGATCGGCGAGCGCATGGGCGCGCAGACTGACAGCGGGCAGAAACTGGATTCGGTGTATGGCATGTCTGCGATCGGCGTTACAAAATTCTCGCGCACTTTGACTTTTGGCAACTTTGCCGGCGCTGTTATTTCGCAGCAAGTGCAGCCTGTTCTACAGCAGTACAATAGCAATGTAAATTGCTCTCGCATCGTAAGGGGCTCAAACCAGTATCGCGTGCATTTTTTCGACGGATCTTTCTTGATCATGTTCGTCCCGGTTGCAGGTCAATCAAACATGCCTGGCGTGTCAGCCGCGCAAGCCTCTAACACAGTGGCTTTTACAATGGGAATATACGCCCGCACCCCGGTAGCTATGTTCACGGACGTGGACATATACGGCAACGAACAATGCTTTTGGGTTGATGCGGCAAGTGATGGCTTTGCATTCAAGGATGGCGTTGGTACGTCATTTGACGGATTTGCCATCCCGTCTTACCTGCGACTGGCGTACAACTTTGTCGGCGCTCCTGGATACCAGAAATTCTACCGGCGCGCGGATTTTGATTTTCAAACCGATGCCTCGTTCGACATGAGTTATCTGGCAGTCTTGGATTACTCCACGGACGCACAGTCGAACCTGTTTTCCTCGTACAACAACGATCCGGCGAACGCACCCACGTTTGAAGGCGTTTTGAATGCGAACCAAGTCACATGGCTGAACCTTACTATATCCCCCCAGTTTACAAGACTGACGTGGGACGCAGAGAATATGGGGGTGGCGCGGGCTGAACTCCAAGGGTCCGGTACGGGCATGTCGTTCATGCTCTATAACAGTTCGTATAGCACCGATCCTTTTATCCTTCAAGGGTACACACTGTACTCTGAACTACGGAGACTGCAACGCTAATGGCTAACACTACCACAGCGACCGTAGGCGACACGCCCGACAAAAACCCGTTGGTCAATCCCCCGGTCACGACCGGACCGAGCAATCTGACTTCGACGACCGTTCCTGCGGCCAACACGCCAGCCACCAACACATCCAGCAACACGGCGTCGCTGAGTAGCCTCTACGCCAAGAACCCCGGCACGGTCGATGCCACGGCACAGAACGCGACTTCAACCAACGCCGCGGCGTCCGATGCAACCGCCTCAAAGGACATCCTCGACGGCGGGATTGGATCGGGCACCAACGCGGCGACCGATCTGAATGCCATCACCTCGGAATCTTCGCCGCTTATGGAGCAAGCGCAGAACGAGGGAATGCTGACCGCTGCGGCTCGCGGACTGGAAAACTCCAGCATCTCGGCCGGCAACGCAGAGGCGGCAATGGTCAACGCGGCGACGCCGCTGGCCGAACAGAACGCCAGCGAGGCGGCGAACGCCGCAGCGACGAACGCGACGCTGGACACACAGGTAAGCGAGGAAAACGCCAACAACAAGACTGCGGTCAGCGAGCAGAACGCGCAGTTGAGTACGCAGGCGGATCTACAGAACGCGCAGTTGGGCACGTCGGTCAGCGAGCAGAACGCCTCGCAAGCCAACACGATCTCGCAGGCGGTGCTGCAGGCGAACACGCAGTTGAACAACCAGTACTTGGCCGGCAGTCAGGCGCAGAGTCTTGCGGTCATCCAAGGCGAGTACAACCAGTTGATCTCGACCAATCAGCAGGCCGGCGCACTGTTCACGTCCTACTACCAGGGCATCGCGTCGATCATGCAGAACCAGGCATTGACGCCAGGACGCGTCGCGGCGGAAGTGGCGGCAATGCAGACTTCGCTGCAGGCGGGTCTGAACATGATCGAGGAAATGAACGGTGGTGCAACGCCGGCGCCGAAAATACCGAATCCGACGATACCGACATAATCGAGGGACACAGCAATGGGATTCTTTTCATCAATCGGCAACTTCTTCAAGGGCATCCTGAACGGGATCAAATCCGTATTCCAGTGGGTGGGGAAGATCCTCAGCAGCCCCGTGGGCAAGGTGTTGATGATCGGCGCCGCGGTGTTCACCGCCGGCACGGCTCTGCTCGCAGGCACGGCGGCCGGCATCGCCTCGTCCGAAACCGGAGCCGGATTCCTCGACTCGTTCGTGCAGGGCGGCTCGTCCTTCGTCCAGGCGCTGGGCAGCCCGATCTCAACCGCCGAGAGCATCGCGAACAACGGTCTGATGTCTACCGGCGAGGCGCTGGCGAACGGTGCCGATGCGGCGGATCTGGGCAGCGCAGCCGCAGCGCAAGCTGGCGCGTCACCGATGACTGCTGCCGAGCAGTCGGCTGCACAAAACGGCGTCACGGTGTCTGCCGACGGTGCGCCGGCGTCTGTCGGCGTGAATTCATCTCAGGTGTCGGCTGACAACCTGGCGGCGACGCAGAGCGCGACGGGAGCCGGCGCCGGCACTACACAGGTCGCCCAGACGCCGATCGGCCAGCTGGCGCAACCCGACGCCAACTCGGCAGCGGCCACCAACGCGGCGAACGCCACCAACGCGCCGGGATCGACCGCAGCCACTCAGAACGCAGTGGCCCCGGTCAGTCAGACTGGCACCAGCGGCGGCCCGCTCAATACCGCGACTTCGTTCGGCAACGGTTCGACGCCGTTTTCGGGCAACGCGACGGTGGGCGGTGGCACGCCGGCGCCGAGCGGCATTCTGAGCCAAGCGGCCAACGCGATCGGGAAGATCCCCTCGCCGGTGGCGATCGTCGGCGGTCAGGCGCTGTCAGGCTATGCGCAAGGCAAGGCGGCCGAGAACATCGCCCAACGGCAGTGGCAGCAGTCGCAGTACACGAACAACCTGTGGGGCGTGAATTCGCCGACGCCGGCTGCGAACGCAGTCACCGCGGCGGCCGGCCAGCCGTTGCAAATCAATCCAGGCTATTTGCAGCACGCCCAGAACATTGCCAACTTCATGAACGGCAAGCTGAACAACAGCCCGACGACGGTATCGCTAGGATCACCGAATGTGACCGTAGGGTCGCCGAACGTGGGCGGCGGTGCGGGTGTTCCGAACTTCACGCCGCCGACGCAGCAGGGAGGTTGATATGGCCATGTTGAAGCAAGCCGCTGCGGCGGCCGAGAAATCAAAAGCCGCCGCGCCGCCGGTCGCTGATCAGGACGAGGGTGACGAGCAACCCGATGACAAACAGCAGGCACCCGAACCCGATGACTCGGGCGACGACGCACAGCAGCCGCCAGATCAGGACGCAGACGCCGGTAGTGAGGGCGACGAAAGTGCGCCAGAACCCGGTGAGGGCGGCGACGCCAGCGATGCCGGCCCAAGCGACAGCGACGGGGGTGATAAATCGGATCAAGGCGGTTCCTCCGGTAACGGGCCGCTGGATCAGATCCAGAAGCCGGCCACGCCGCAACTGCAGAAGGAATTCAACCGCGCGGTCATGGCGCTGCACACGGTCCTTTATAGCAGCACGAAGATCAGCGCGCTAGCGGTCAAGATGGTGCAGCCGGCGCAGATTGTGGACTCGACCTCAAAGTGCTGCATCCTGATAGTCAACCAGTTGGATCGCAAGCTGCGCCTGGACCCACAGGTCATCCCTCAGTTCACGATGGCCGTCGTGGACGAGGTGATGGACATGATCCAGAAGGTCAAGCAGATCAATTACACGCCACCGCAGCAGAAGGCGATCCTCGGAGCCACGTTTGAGGGCGTCATGAAGATGTTCGGCGTGAAGCCTCAAGAGGCACAGCAGTTCCTGCAGTCGCTGTCCGATCCGCAAAAGACTGCGGCGCGCCAGCAGTACGTGTCGGATCTGAATGAAGCCAAGACGGCTTCGCCGTCGGCCGCGCAGGGATCAGCACCCGAGAACACGCCCGAAGCGCCGGAAGGTGACGAGGGCGGCGAGGGCGAAGGGCCGCCTCCAGATGCGAGTGCGTCGCCTGACGATCAGGGCGGCGCGCCGGACGAAGGCGCTGCGCCGTCGGACGCCGGCGATCAGGGTGCCGCGCCGCCGTCACCGGACGAGGGTCAGTAAATGGGCAATCTTGCAGCAGCCGGTCTACTCGCGGGTATCGGTCAGGGCGCCGTCATGGAAGGCGAGCAGATGGACAAGGAGAAGATGCAGCACCTCGATCTGCAGCGCGAACTGACGATGGCGCAGTTGAAGGCCGGCTACGAGCAGCAGCAGCAGAGCCGCGAATTCCAGTTCCAGTCCGGGGAGCACGCACAGCAGCGTGCGTCCGAGCAGGCGATGAACACGGAGCGCGTAACGCATGAGGACGCACGCAACGAAGGCGACACGGCGTCGAAAGAGAAAATATCAGCCGACATGATCGCGGCTCAGAACGAGCGCGCTCGACAGTATCGCGCAATGCGTTTTGGCATCGCAGGCAACAAGGCCGGTCAGAGGCCGCAGTCACGTTGGGAATTCCATGACACGCCCGCCACGTCGTCGATCGTCAACGGTCAGATAGTGACGACGCCTGCGCAGTCGATCGTCCACGATAAAATGAACCGTCTTGGCTCACTGGTACAGATAGGAGATCGCTTCGTTCCGGTTGGCACCGATCCGTCGAGTCTGCGTCGTTCCGGACCGATCAATCCGCGCACCGGGCAACCAATGCGCTCGCCGGCGGAACAGGCATCGGTCGAGGCGTTGATGTCCGGCGATCCGAAATACACACCCGAAGGATTTCAAGCCAAGTGGGGTTACATTCCGCAGGAATACGTCGGCGCACAAGATCCGACGTTCCAAGGAGGCCAGCCGCCGATCAGCGGAGACACGTCGTCCAACGGCGGCACGGGTTTGCCAGGCTATTCGGCGACAGAACCCAGCGACAACGCGGCGGATTACGCGGCGGCAGTGGAGCCAGTCGGCGCCACCCCACAGTAAAGTTTCGGACAGGCAGCGCCTGTCGCAACTTGAGAGGTAACGATGGCTGATGTAGCGGCAGCAGCGCCGGCAAATCCCTTTGACGAATTCGACAAGCTGGATACGCAGGCACCCACTGCCGCCCCGCCGCCGGCTACTGTCACGCCTGCCGACCGCGCCGATCCCGTCAATCAGGGTCTGACCGATGCGCAGATCGTCGCCGCGCGGCAACCGGCAACCGGACCGTCCGCCAACCCGTTCGACGAATTCGACAAGCTGGACCCTCCCGAAAAGGTGCCCGAGACGCCGCCGCCCAAGCCGGGATTCTGGAACACCGCCGGTGACTACGGCATGGCCGCGGCAAAGGGGCTGGGCGGCTCGTTCAATGACTTGGCGATCTCGGCGGCGACGACCGCAGGCGCAATCCCGGTCCTGTACGACAAGGTAGCGAGCCTTCTCAAGAACGCGCCCGAGACGCGCGCCGAGGACTGGTACTTCGATCACTTCGTCGATACCAGCACGCGCGAGGCATTCCAGCAGGATCCCAACGCCTCCTTCGGTCAGAAGCTGACACAGGGCGCGGGCGCGGCGCTGGGCATGATTTCCCAGATGGTGCTCACGGGCGGCGAGGCCGCGCCGGCCGCAGTCCGCCAGGCAGGTACGACACTCGAAGCCTTGACGCCGGCCCTTACGCACGGCATCAAAGGCGGCACGGCGCCGGCGGTCAGCGCGGCGGTGAACGTCGGCCGCGACGTGTACCAGCAGACCGGTGACGGCCAGAAGGCGGTCGCCGCAGCGCAGGCGAGCTACCTGACGAACCTTGCCAGTGCCATCACGCCGTTGAGTGCGCCGGGCGGATTCCTCAAGCGCGCGGCTGGCGGGGCTGTCTCGGGCGCTGTGGGCGGCGAGTTTGACCGTCAGTGGACAAACCCGACACTGCCGCCCGGCCAAGAGTCACCCGGCAGCGAGCCTCCAGGGGCGCAGCAGAACGTCTCCCAGCAGCCGTTCGACTGGCAGCAGGCCGCCATGAACGCACTGCAGGGCGCGATGATGGGCGGCGTATCGGGACCGCGCGCCGAGGCGAACCCGCTCGCCCGGCCGCCCGGCTCGCCGATGGACGCGCTCAACTCCGACGAGCCGCCGCCTCCTGCCGGCCCCGGCGGCACGCCGCCGCCCGCGGGGCTGCAGCCGGGCGAGGCAACGAAGAATCAGGTCATCCTCATGGCGCAGCAGAAGATCAAGGATCTGGATGCGCAGCTTCGCGGTCCGGGGCTGCCGTCGCTCGACTTGCGCCGCCAACTCGAAGAACTGCAGCAGAACATCGACAACCCGACCGCGCTGGCCGAGCGCTTCGGCCTGAAGATTGCCGACAGCGACAATCCGAACGACCCGAGCATTCAGGCCGCGGGAGACGCCGCCGCGGAGAAGGCGAAGGCAGAGGGCGGGGATATGCTGAAGCAGACGCTGGCCCGCTCACAGGCTACTGCAGAGGCCGTGGCGCCGCATGCGGACAACGCGATCTCGGCCGGCTTGGAGATCCGACGCGCCAAAATGGTGCTGGACGCCACCAACGATTATGTCAACGGTCAGGCACAGGCACAGGAAGATCAGGCGCGCGAGGCCGAGCAGATGGAGGCGGCCGGCCGGTACGAGGCCCAGAAGATCGCCGAGGCGCACGGGCTGCTGCAGCCGGACGCCTTTGACCAAGCGTTTGATGCTGCAGACCAGCAACGCCTCGAAGTGGTCGCGAAGCAGGAGAACGCGGCGTGGGCGCAGCGCGAAGTGCAGATCGGCGCGGAGCGCGGCCAACTTGCAGGCGACGTGCCCGAGAGCACGCCGGCCGCCGAGCAGCCGCGCACGATCGCCCCGCAGCCGGGTGTGGCGCGGCTGGGCGACGTAGCGCCGCCCGAGGTTGCGAACCTCGCCGCTCGTAGGGCACAATCGGCCGAGCCGGCACCGACCGCTGCAGATCAGGCGATATCTTCCCCTTCCGACGAGGGGGTTGGATCTGCAACGGCGGTGTCGGCTTCCCGCCCCGAGGCCAAGAGCATCAATAGCGTCGAGCCGGGCCAGCCGATCGACCATCCCGCCGTTGGCCGCACCGTCGATGTCCCGGTCGAAAATCTCGCCGACACGCGCGCTGGCGACAACACCGCCAAGGTCGTCGCCGTCAAGCGCGGCAAGGACACCCGCGGCGGCAACCGGACGATGGAAGTGCATCTCGACGACGGCACCGTCGTCAAGGGCAAAGCGGGACTCCAGGCCGACGGATCGGTAGCCGACGAGGACGCCGGTCGCATCCTCGAAGCCAAAGGCATGAAGCTGCGCCCGGAAGCGCCTGGCGAGTCCGGACCGAAGTTGCTGCCTGCGCCGAAAGACGCCGGCTTCGTCGCCGGCGAGAAGGGCGCGGCGACGCCAGTCACCGAGGCCGGCCTGCAGGCGCGACGGCTGGGCACAGAATTCCAAGTGGACAAAGAGGGCAACACCCAGCCTGTCGCGCGCACCACGGGCACGCTGAC
>QGNH01000395.1_pt1 | contig 22148 bp, 30 predicted proteins | sample 1735481 | NCBI WGS metagenome assembly QGNH01 (sample SAMN09239004, study PRJNA386568) | Viral metagenome, whole genome shotgun sequencing project.
ATACTCATCTGTATCTTTTAATTTAAATACAGATTTTCTAAGTTTTCAATTACACATTACTATAATCAATTGTTACTAAATAATTGATTGAATAATCGACATTTTCATTTAATGTAATTGGTATTGTGTTATTTGGTACACCGTTGCGACAATTTGCACGACTTCCCGTATATACGTTAACAGGACCAGGTCTGGTTATCCATATATAATTTATATGTGGGCTTGTGGCCATTCCTGAAGGGGTCCAGGTTAATGTCATTTGGTTACTTCCAATTTGATAGGTACAACTTGTATTTGATAATGTTATATCATCACTGCTAAATGTAAAAGTAGGTAGTGTGGCTATCGTTGGCGTAATACTTGGCGTTGCGGTTGGTGTAATACTTGGAGTAGTACTGATACTTGGAGTAATTGACGGTGATATGCTTGGCGTTACTGAAGGCGTTGGTGATACTGTACAATCCCAAACACCAGCGACATAACCATTACTATTAATTTGAATAGCCCAATCGTGAACCTGAAATACGTGATACCAGTTACCATTACCTACGTATGGCGTAGTGCAACCGCCATCAGTATAAAGATAATCACCAATCACTGGTGGATAGTTCCCGTGTTGTGAATATAATGGTGTATTTGGCGAGCCACCTGCACAAGCTAACGCTGAAGTTGCATATGTGGCAGATGTATAGACTCCATATGATTGCGGAAATACCGTTATGGACGGCGTTACGCTTGGCGTCCTGCTCGGTGAAACTGTAATAGACGGCGTTGGTGTCGGCGTTATGGTGATACTTGGTGTGGGTGTTGATGTTGGTGTAGGTGTTGGCGTAACATTACAATTATAAACTCCTGCAACATAACCATTGGAATTTATCTGAATAGCCCACCAGTTACCATTCGTAAATGAACAATACCAATTGGTATTTCCAACGTATGCAGTTGTGCAAGCTCCATTTGTATAAAGGTAATCACCAACTACAGGTGGATAGTTGCCGTTTTGAGTATACAATGTTGTATTAGGCGTCATATCTGCCGCACAAGCTAAAGCAGAAGAACTGTAAGTACCTGAAGTATAAACGCCGTATGTTTGCGGGAACACTGTTATACTTGGCGTTATACTTGGCGTTATGCTTGGGGTTATAGTTATACTTGGTGTTATACTTGGCGTCGGAGTTGGCGTTGGCGTTGTATTACAGGAATAAACAGCCAATACATAACCACTACTGTCAATTTGGCAAGCCCAATGTGATGGGCTATTATAAAGATGATACCAGTTTCCATCGCCGGTGAATAAATTAGTTTTTGCCGAATCATTGTAAAAATGGTCACCAACCACTGGAGTTGAATCACCAACAGCCAAATAAACTGTGTGGGTTGGGCTGCCACCAGCACAAGCTAAACTTGAACTTGCATATGTAGCTCCCGTAAAAATCCCAAAGGTTTGTGGTAATGGGCTTGGCGTTGGTGTTGGCGGTGGCGTTCTGCTTGGGGTTGGTGATGGAATAAAAGCTAACCATTCACTGAAACAATTAGCAACATAACTAAACCCATATGTTTCACACAAATAATTAAATGATGTACTCGAATCACCTGTCATTCTCTGTATATCTGAAAAACATATCTTAACTAATTGAAGTGTTGGTGTGACGCTTGGTGTGGGCGTTGATGTTGGCGTCGGGGTTGGTGTTACCGTATTATATTCATAAGCACCAAGTGAAGGTGGATTTGCTACAGCATTTCCAGCGTAATCAGTTGTATAGTTTATTGGGGTTGTAATGTGTACACCTGTTCCAATCGCTGCGGTTGAAGAACTTGTAAGATGAAAATCGCTACTTGAAACAAAATATGGATTGGCTGGTGTTATATTGGAATAGTTTATTCCACTTATAGTTTCACCTTCAAAGCCCACCGCGTTGGTATCATTGTTATAGTAAAGATTCTTTTGTATATAATGAGTGCTACCACTTGGTGTACCTGTATTCAAACTATAGTAAATCGGGTATGCCGCAAATCCCTGAATGATGTTATTCCTGAAATAAAAATTGGTTTGGCTGCCACAAGTTTCGTTCATTATACCCGCAAGACCTGGATAACTCACTGAACTAATCATTGTGTTGTTATCTATATAGATTGAATCCAAAAAGAGATAACTATCGGTTCCCGTTGGCTTAATATCAACAGCTGATGTGTAATCATTGGTTGTATTTCCAATGTTTTCAAAAAGATTATAATAAATATAGATATACTGAAATACAACTTGACCACCGACATTGAGCGGATTACTTTGGCCAACTGGGTCGAGCTGAATACCGCACGCAACATTTTTGAAATGGTTATCAAATACATAAACGCCCACAACAGAGCCCCACTCTTCAAAATCAATTGTTTGTACGCCTTTCGAACCATAAGCTTGCTGGCCACTTGGTATACTAAATTGGTTGTTATATATTTTACAGCCATAACTGTCAGCTCCCAATCTTACATCAACAATATCCAAAGAGGCATTACCATTGAAAGTATTGCCGTAAACTTCCATACCGCCAGTAGTGAAGAAAATTTCGGTGTACATATTCCATTGGCCCCCATTGTCGCCATCAGGTTTGGTAAAGGTATTACCGTAAATTTTTGTATCACTGTGCCAAGCTCCTTTCAAAATATCTGAATTGGAACTTTGAGCAGTATTGGTGAATGTATTGTTGTAAATTTGAAGATTGGTTTGACCATAAAACCAAACGCAAGCATATTCATCAATAGCATCATTATAACCACAGTTTGTTATTGTGCAATCGTGAACGACGTTATTATTTGAAAAGTAAGTTGGGGCGTTCAAAAAATCACCACCGTTATCAAAGGATATACCTCTACTGTTGAAATTTTGAATTGTACAATCGTGAATGGTTACATTATACCTGTAATTACTTGAAATAGCACAGGCGTTGGATAATGAATTACCATCAAATAAAACATAACATATAATTTGATTACCATTTACAGGCGTTCCCGCTGTTGAACTTATATTTAAAAGACCTGATGCGTAAGAGCCGGTATATGTGCTTTTTATTATAGATGTATTGCCAGCACCGATTATGCTAACACCAACGGGTAAAAGACATTGAGATGTTTCTGTAAATGTTCCAGCTCCAATGGTAATTGTGTCACCGTTTGTTGTGTTTTGGCAGGCGTGATATAATGAAGCCCAAGGTGAACCACTTGAACCATTATGAGAATCGCTTCCGCCATTGCCTGCGGTGGCTACATAAAACGTGGCCATTTATAAACCTATATTGCTATTTTTATAATACTCCAAATCTTTTCTTAAATCATCAATCAACCTTTGTTGTTCCTGCACGGCCTTTATGAGTATGGGTATTAAAGCCACATAATCAACGCCCATAAAACCGCCATAAACAGGATAAATTATTTCAGGTAAAATCTTTTCAATTTGCTGTGCAATTAACCCAAAGTTGTTCCTATCATCTTTATGAGGATTTAACTCTTTGTATTTATCATTATATTGAAAGGTAATTGGTTTGAGTTTTTTAATTATTGATAGACCTTCAACATCATTTTTGATATTGGTTTTAAGGCGTTCATCTGATGTAATTGTTGCACATATATCACCGTATACGCTTAGAGTGCCTAAAACTTGCGTATTACCACTTACTTGAAATGCTCCGCCTAATACATAGGTTGTACCGCTTAACATTATGTAACTACTTCCGCCACCGCCTGAAGAACCACCTGAAGAACCACCACCGCTATCAGTTGTTGGAATTTGTTTATCCCTTCTTATTGGTAATAAACTTTTTTGTGTGATTTTTATGCTCATACTGTTGTATCTCTATTATTTGTCAATTCTAATGATTCTATTTGCATGCTTTCATTTTCGTCATCATATGTGCTGTTAACTATATAAAAACCTTTACCTCTTAGATATTTGTTATCGCAGATTATATATTTTGATAGATTCAACATGTAATTTTTTACATTTATTGTAGCTAAAAATTTCAACCTTGGTAATTCATATTCACTCAAAATATCTTGTAATAAAAGGTCTTCAGTTGGTTTAACAGACGCTGCACGGCTTAAACCTGATATAATTGTTCCAGTAGTATAGAAAAATGCTCCTCTTGAAATACCATATGTGCCAGTTCCGTTTGTGGTTGCAATTTCAGTTGTGGAATTCTTATACATAGAACCAGGTGAAACATTGCCCTTTTTTAATATACCTGTATTAGAAATTGAAATTCCAGCCGCATCCAAGAATTCAAGTTTTAAGTTTTTTAGTAATATTCCATAAACTGGTGAAAAATTCTTTCTTGAAATTTGTGAACCATCGTAATAATCATATACAATCAAAGTTATTTGGCCACCTGTCAAACCAGTTAATAAAATTGTATCTTGAGCCGTTGCCCATGTATCACCAACCATGCTGGATGAATTATTAGCTACATATTGACTATCTGATATAGACCAATCTCTAACTGCCATCAATTGTTTATAGTTGCCTGTTTGTCCTGATTCCCAGTGGTCATCCTTCCAATATTGATTACCAATCATAATACTATATTGTACATAGTATCCATATATCGGGTTTGCTGTTCCATTACTATAAATGTTTTGGCTATTAACTTTTGTTTGAAAGAAACTATCAAAGGTTATTTTTAATTGTAATGTACTATCAGTATATATTGAAGTTGAATTTATATATGTAATAGTATCATTAGTATTAGTTAAGTATAAAGTAAATTCTGGCGTTGATGTTTGAACATCTTTTACACCAATAAAATGGCCAGTACCACTTTGATTCCAATTTTTATAATTTACACTATTATCTAAACAATATCCGGTCGGATATGACCAAGAGCCTGGACTCCACCAGTTATTTGTATCATTAAAATCATAACTGATATCAGTGATTGTATAAGGATTGTATTTTATATCAACTTCATTTAGTTGTGGTATAACATCAGTACTCTGGCCAGTTTCATAATAACTGATTGTGCCGCCAGAAAAGTCAAGATATCCACCAAATGCTGATGTGCTTTCACTGAATGCTGGTAATGTGTATTTCAAACCGTTTGCAGGTAAATTAAAATCAATCGGATTGATTATATATATATCAGAACCTTTAAAACTCCAGACGAGGCCCAGACCTCCCAGAATCGAATTTAAGGTATCTCGGCAAGTCATTGGAATTGATGATTCATCAACATAGTTATCATTATTTACCACTAAGTTTAAAAATAGGTTGGTGGTTGAACCATCAGTTGTTAAAGAATGGCTTGTATAAATGTTGTTATAAGTAACACCGGAAAGTTTACCTAAAATTGTGTTGATAACATTTCCAATACTTGTACTACCTGTATAGAATGATGTAATACCTGAGATTGAATAGTATAATGAATCCAGCACCGCCATCCCATCGTTACAGTTTATTGATATCGGTACAGGAAAATTTGCACTGTAATCTTCTGTATATACAGCCGAATTGATGTAACCTTGCCAAAATAGGTTAGTTCCTGAAGTTCCATTATAACATTTAACAACAAATGCCTGCGGGTCTGCGGTAAATAAACCAATTAAAGACAATGGCGTTGCTAATACGTTTATAACAGCCCCAGAACCAACTGTTGGTGTATAAATATTTGTAACATCTGCGGAAGTTGTAATAGTTAGCGGTGTTGCATCACCTTCCAAAGTTGTAATTCCACCGCCCCAACCATTACCTAAAATATCTATGGTTGTTAAAGAGTTACTGAATCTCTTATATGAAATTCTATATTGAACATTGTAACTCATTTTATCTAAAAGAATTTGTTCTTCTGCTCTGATTACTTAAAACACCAACCAATTGGGTGCCATCAATTCTAAATGTTACCTGACCACCACCGAGCATGCTATTTGTTTCTGAATTTGAAAATACTCTGGAACCACCTGATAAGTTGACTAACTCAGGGCCGTTTTCACCGACCATGGCTAGACCACCTGATGAAACACCACCGCTGGCAAACCAGCTAAAGTTTTTTAAACCTGCCGTAGCAACCTTTGCAAGAGCGCCTGTACCACCACTTATTAATGTTAATATTCCAAATACTGCCGCTTTAGCCAAAAGTTGTTCAACCATCTGTTTTAACATCTGTTCAAATGCTTGTGCCATACCCTTAAATCCTTTATCAGAAGCACTAAATAATGTATCAAATGCATTTGTTAAACCTTCAGTTAATTTTGTTCCATCTTTCATATCTGCTTTAAGAGGAGTAAAAAATAAATCATGTTGTTTTTTTATTGCATCTGGCATTAAATACGATTGTGACGTTGTATCATCTTTTGGTAATAATGATGGTTCTTTTGCTTTTGTATCAATTCCCATATCACCTAAATCCCTTGTCATGTCTTGTTTGGTTGATGGTGCAAAATATTTACTATTAACTTCTGCCATATCCTGAAGATTGCCAAGCATATTATTTTGTTCCTTCAATAATGCATTTAATTCCTTCTGGTCTCTTATTTGACGCCTATTACTTTCCGTTTCTAAATCATTAATCTGTGCTGTCAGTTCAGCTTCTTTTTTCTTGTCATCATTTGAAAGTTCCAAGATTTGATTAGTATCTAATCTATTTTGATTATAAAGCTTTAGGTTTTTTAACTCTTCCTTTGCGTTGTCTATTTCATCTTTAGCAACTTCATTTTCTTTATTTACAGCATTTTGTAATAAATCAATTCTATATTGAATAGTTCCAGTTCCTTCAGCATATTTTTCTCTTGCTTCTACTAACAACTTATTAGCTTCAGACCTTGGCACGATTAATCCAATTTCAGCTAAAGCAGTTGCTTGTGTTGCCGTTGTATAACCTTCGGCTGCGGTTTTGGCTTCGCCCATTCTATCTCTAAGAGATTCCATGGCTTTATTATGCAATAAGAAATGTGGTAAACCACCTAATATTATATTAAAAAATTTAGCTGTTGCTTCTCCAAGCGTTGTTTGAAGTTTAGCACTTTCTTCAGTAGGTTGGTGATGCTCAATTATTAGTTTAATCATATCCATCAAACCACCTTTGAATACATCAACTTCAGCACTTAATCCAGAAATGGCGGTAGCCATCATATTAATACCTTCTTGTGAATTTGTAAAAAATTCCATAAATGGAACTGAGACTAATGCAATTCCTGCACCGATAGCCCCAATAGGTGTACTAATTGAAGCAATTTTTGAAATTAAAGTACCAAATCCAGCTGTGGCACCATTAGTTAATGTATTAATTGAATTTGAAACATCCTCAACATTTGAAGTGAGCTCACTTTTCATTGCGACCGTTTCTTTCTTTACCTTATTAATACCATCACTAAAACCTGCGGTTTGCAAAGTCATTGTTGTGATTAAATCCATTTTTCCTGCCATGTTCAATACTTTATCTTAAATACCTTTTTTATGGAATTAAATTCTATTGGCTAAATCAATTAGATTCTGCTTTCTCTGTTCAAGTTCTTCAGCTGAAATTTCTTCTTTGACTTCTGCTTTATCCCAACTGAATGGCATTACTTCTTTTAACTTGATTTTAATAAACGGTGCCGCACAGTAATATGCAATCAACCTGGTTTGTTCCCAGGTGTTTTTGTATTCTTTAGAATGCTGTTCTAATATTATTTCAGCCTCGAATGAAGACATTTCATCTAAGAAATAATCTGGCGGTATGCCTTGGCCAACAATAATGCCGTAAATGTCTTTAATACTTACTGGCTCTCCACTACTTTTTTTTTATCAGATAATTCAGTTATGTAATCAAAGAATTTTTGTACGCTATCTTGATTCTCATCTAATGTATCTATAAATTCATCATAGTTGAATTTAAATGCTTCTTTGTTTGCTGCTTTCAACATGCAGTAGAGCATTTTAAATTGTGGAGTTAGTTTGGTGTCACTTTTATATTTTTCACCTGTCATTTCTTCGAATAATAATAGAGCTCTGAAGGTTTGTTTTACAAGAAATTCCTGTTCGCCGATTTTAAATTTAATATCTTCCATAGTTTAACTTTCTCTTAAATACAGGGCTTTAAGCAAAAAAAAACCGCTGGAAAAATCCAGCGGTTCCGATAAGAAAAATTAAACACCAAAAGAACAAATATTTTTATGCAAAGGTCAATTGTCCGTCACCTTCCAAATCAATTGTAAAAGTTGGGGTGTCGCCATCCTTTGAGGTTAAATCAAATTTTGTAATAAGTGCTGTACCTGTGAATGATTTCTTAGCTGCGTTAATTGTCCATGATGGGCTAACTCCTGATTTACTTGCGAAAGCCACATAAACTTTTTGCTGAGCTAACATAAATCCAAATATTGCGTCAGCCGAAGTTGTGTTGCCTGTAAGAGTTGAACCTGTAGCTGTAAGAGCAAAAAGTTGGTCTGAACTCATTGTCCAATCATATCTTCCATATTCTTTGTTTGTAAACAAACCACTATCTTTGGAAGAAACATCTCTACTTTTATTACTAATCGTTAATTTTGCATTCGTAGAATATGCTAAAAATAATTTCGTTGTGCCCGTAGTTGGAATTACAAATATTCCCAAATCACCACCGTATGAAAGGGGCCCGTTATCTGAGTATGCCATTTTTTTCTATATTAATTTTAAATTTATTATTATATAGGTAAATACAAAATGATAAGAGAATCTTAGATTGATTTACAAGTGAAGGTCATTTTTTGCAGGAAAGCCATTTCATAAAAACTTTCTTCCATACTTTCTAACCTGATATTGAAAATTGAATTACCATTGTTTTGATTAGTATACATATTCAAAGCGTTGTATATAGCCTGAGCCATGTTAACGCTATCAATATAATCAGTTGCAATTGCTGTAATATCAATGGTTGATGTATTTATTCCGGCGCCATCTCTACTATACTCAATGTTTGCTTTCCTTTCGTAAATTATTGCCGGTAAAGTTGTGTTTTCAGGTAAAATTAAAGGATAGATATTTTTAGTTATGGCTTGAACACCACTATCATTTGAAAGGATATTAAAAATTGCTGTTCCTATTGTTATTGCTGACATTTTTAAATTTATTTAATCTTCTTTTTTTATGTTCTTCTTTGTGGCAATCCTTACATAAACTTTCAAGATTTTCCACATCAAACCCCAGTGTTCTTTTTTCCATTAATGTATGACCTTTATCAATTTCGATTTTATGATGTACATCAATTGCGCTCTGTATTTTTCCTTTTTCCTTCAAACATCTTTCACATAATGGGTGCTCGGACAAATACCAAAGTCTAAGTTTTCTCCAAGTTCCAGTGTTATAAACCGCGTGGTGATTTGCATTATCACGCTTGCTGCTCGTGTATTCACGCTTTTCTTGTTTTTTTGGTCTATTTAGAAGTGGCATATTTATCAATTGTTTTATTCATGCTATCTATAATGAATAGACCAACCATGTTATTAGCTGTATCACCTTTGGATTTTACGGCTTTATAGAAAAATTCTTCAGCATCAATTTTACCTGTAAAATGACCACCAGATTTATCAGCTGTTTTCTTCCAAATACTTTTCTTTACGCCTTTTTTATAACTTCTTTCTTTTGTGCCTAAATCAACAAATCTTCCTATATAATTTCTTGCACCAATCTTTAAACCAAATTGGAATTTCATAGGTTCCATTACAAAAGATTTCTCAATAGTCTTATAATTGGGTTTTGGTTTATATGGTACACCTTTTTTTAATGATTTGAAATTATTTTTTGCTTCATCCAATATCATTTTTCCGGCTTGTTTCATTCCATTCAAGACTATACTGTTTTGCACGCTTGGAATTAGTTCATCAAATAGCTTCTCAAGCTCTTTGTCACCAATAATTGATATATCAATATAATCTGCACTATTTGGTTTCATTTACTCTACTATTAAATCAACTGCTATCTGTAACCCCTGCCTGAATCCAATCTCAGTTAGGTTAGTTATTCGGTAATTTTTGTTATTGTATACAATGACATTATCAGTTTGAACATCTCTATAATGTATAATAAACGTTATTTTAGAATCTGTAAAAACCTCTTCATCTGTTACATTTTTATTACCACTTTCGGTTTTCTTTGCAGCTTTCAATGAATAGATAGTATTCCATGTTATAACCTCACCACCATAACTGTCTTGTGTTACAACTTTTTGGTTAACCAAAATTGGCCAACGCATATCTGATACTGGTAATTGAACATTCATTTCATTATTGAATTACATAATCTTTATATGGCCCCAAAAGGAATTTGAAACTATAAGGTATTTCTGTACCTATTCCAAATGATACTATATTCCTGTTAAGGTAAAGGTGAGCGGCTAGCATAACTATAGATTGAATAATTTCTGTTGGCACGGGCACATTTGATGTATATCCACTTACTTCAAAACCTGTGTAGCCAGTTAAGGCGTTCACGCCCAGGTAAGTCTCAACAGCTGAAGTACTCGCATCTAAAAGATGTTGCAAGAATATATCATCATCTGTATAATCGAGTTCGATATTAATTTGTCTCTTTAAATCATTGATTGAAATTTGCATTGTAATCTCTATTTCTATTAAATACAAAACCGCGGAGAATTATATCTCGGCGGTTTTTAAAAAAAACTATTAATGAAAATATGAAAAATCTATTAATACATTGTATTTTTTGCAAATGAGGCGGTTCTACGTTTAACGAACGACCAATAACTGTTAATTACTAATCTGACAGTTCCAAGCAAGGCCTGCGTGTATGGGTCCACCGTAATATCCAGTCCAGACCAATTCGCTATTAGTAAATCTGCCCAGTTACCATAAATTAAGTTTCCACTGTTCATGTGTGATGTACTGTAGAAAGGATATCCATTGGCGGTGTTTATAACGCCTTCATAAACATAACCATTTGATACGCTTGAGTTAGCGTAACCAATTCCTGCGGTTGCGTCAATAATCGGGGTGCTGCCATAGGTTGCGTTCTTCATCATTGTTTTCATTACACCTCTTAAAGCTGGTGTTCCAATATACGCCAAGTTCTTTGTAAGAGCGTTAGCGGTTTCTACAGTTGTTTCCAACTTAACAACGCTTGCCCAAGTTGTTGCACCTGAGTAGGTATCTGACATTCCATAAAGAATACCTGCTGGTCTACCTGAACCACTTGCTGTAGCATCAAATATAGTGTCTTCCAATTTGTTCATAATTGCAAGTGTTAAATCTTGCATCAAAAGTTGTTCTGAACTTGTTGAATCCTGAGCTATAAATTGCTTGCTGACATCAATGTAGGTTGTAAGTCTGTAAGGTGACAATGTTACCTGTGTGAAAGGCGAGCCGCCAATACCTTCAGCAGCACTTGCGTTTTCTGAAGTTGCCCAAGCTGCGGTACTACCTGAATAAACAGGTATTGCAATGTTATTTTTTAACCCAGTCATTACAGTTGCTCCCGCTTTAACAGCGACAAGAGCTCCACGAAGAGCACCAATTAAATCAAGATAGTCGGTGTCTACTGTGTAACCTCCCTGACCAAGTGTTCCAGCTAATACTGGAGTAGCACGTGTTTCCCAAGGTAATTGGATTTGTCCACGATAACCAAGATTAGCTTCATTGAATGATTTCTGACCTCTGGCAATCATTTCCATTGACCTTTCGTCAAAACGGTTTCCATTGGTGATATCTCTAACAGCTTTCAAAAGCCTGAAAGTATTTTCAGTACGGTCAACTCCGACAATCATTTTTGGTTTTGCTTCAGCATCCAATTTTATTCTTTCTTCGAAGTCTTTAATTTCGATTTTATAGTTGTCCAAAGTCACTTTTTCAACATTGGTCAATTCACGTTTTTCTACTGCAATTTTATCCATTACTTCCGCAGTTGAAAGCTGGCGTGATTTTATCTCATTCAACATTTCTTGTTTGTTCATCTCAAAATATATTATTCCTTTTATTTTATTGTTATTTCTATTAAATACACAAAACCAAAAATTATTTATACAGGTATTCTTTTAAAATACTTTTGTAGTAATCATTGAAATCCTGTTCTTTTCTTAATTCAACCTCTTTGTCTAATTGTGCTTGTAATTCTTCAGCTTGTTTAAGTTCATCCAAGCCCCTTGTATTACATGTGGTCATTTCATAAGCTGGTTGGGTAACTATGCTTAAATCTTTGATTGCGTATATACTTTTTACCTCACGCAGATAGCCTACAGACCTTTTTGTCCATTTGTCGCCATCATTAGCAATTTTAAAACTGAATGAGCATCCTGACAAATCGCCATTGCGAACGCTTTCCAATACTTCATTACCTAAATTCGTATTCTTAGCGGTGAATCTGAACTCAACGCCGTCATCTTTTACATTTATATCGAGTGAGCCTTTACCTTTATTTCTTCTGGCAAGAATTCCGTTGGTATCACTGTGATTATATTTCATTGAAATATCCTGACTATCAATAAATTCTTGTGTTACTGCCCCACGCTTGATGACTTCTTTAAAACCACCTAAATCAATGCTTTCCTTTTCAAAAACTATTGCAGTTCCTTCAATTACTCTTGAATCACCAACTGCTCTTAGCTCTGTTACTTGTCGAACTTCGTATTCTTTATTGTTTTCCATTTGTATTATCTATTTTAAGTTTATTGTCCACAAAACCAGTTGGTACTGGGTCTGGGTTAGCTCCCTGAACGACAGGGTTGCTGAGTTTTTGTAAATTCGTACTGATGTATGAATCGTTACCACCTTTAACTGGCTGGCCAGCGTTAATTTTTTCACGGATTTCGTTACTTGTAAGAGCTCCGATTCCAAACATCTTTGTATAATATTCAGATTGAGCTGATGAATCCATTCTCATTAGTTTTTCTACATCAAACAATAACCCTGTTTTGCCGTATTCTATGCGGGTAAAAATCTTTCTTCCAAATTCATTTTCCACTTTTTCTATATAGCCCAAAAGTGTACTATTGTAAAAATCAATCTGACTGCTTTCAGATGTTCCAGCCCGGGAATGTTGCATATCAAAAACTTTCTCAACAGGACATCCAAAAAATCTGCAGATTTCACCAATTCCAAATTGTCGGGATTCGAGCAGCTGGGCCTCGCGCGGGTTTACGCTGATAGGTTGGTATTCCAAACCTGAATCTAAAACGACAATTGAACCTGATTTTCCGCCTGCGTTTGAATTCAAAGCGTTGATGAAATTATTCTTGGCGTCTGCCGCTTTTTGCCCGTTCATGTTTACGCCTGCCAATGGTCTTAAAATTCCATTGAGGTTAGCACCACCTGAAAAGAAGTTCTGAACATGGTCTTCAGCTGCGTAAGCTATACCAAGCGTCATTGCTGCGGATTGAATTGTTGACATCCCAATAACACCGTTAACTGAGTGGTTCATTATATGGATAATATCACTATCATCATAATAATCGCCAGTGGCAATGTTATGATACGTCTTTTTACCATCAGGATTTAGAAAGAAAGTACTGTTGAAAGTGATTTGTGTTCCATCAATCATTACCATTACATACCTACTATCTAATAGCTGAAGTTCTTTGACATTGTTATCTGAATCTCGCTTGATTAAAATGTATGCATTTCCAAGCGTCAGAATAAATTCGATAATCTGCTTCTTGAACGTGTAGGCACTCATCAGCGGGTTGGGCTGAACATTGAGTAAATAACTTAAATCGTTGGTTAGTTTGTATTTCCAGTTGTTCCGAATCTCATAAGGTTCGAATGGTAGAACTGCTATACTATCAGAAATAACTTGAACACATCTATATACAACGCTAAGCTTGAGCGCCTGCATGTTTGAATAGGTATTGTAACCCTGAAAGTTGAAAGTTCCTAATACAGGATTGTAAAAGAAATCATCAAAGTTTGATACATCACGTTTTTCAAGTGGTGCTTCAGGTTCAATGGTTTTTTCTTTAGTAAATATTTTTGTGAATATGTTAGCCATATAATCTTTTTCTTAAATACAACTTTTATGGTATTTTATTACCAAACATGAAAACCGTAACTTGGGGCTATCAGATATCCGGCCAGAGCGTCTGTCATTGCTGCAACGCCATCAACCTTATTTGTTCCTGAGTTTGATTTATCAATTGTTATCAAACCAGTATAACCAGTTTTGATTACGACATTGCTGAACATCCACGCCGTAATGTCAGATGTTTGTAAAACTATCTTGTTTAGTAAAAACAATCTTTGAAGTTCCTTCAGTGGCCCGTTAAGGGTGGCACCCAATTGACTAATCTTAACTAAATAAAAACCTTCAGCATCCAATTGCTTCAGAAAATCTTTGGCGTTGTATGGGTCAAAAGCAATTAGTTTGATTGTATGCGTTTGGTTTCTTTTCACCAAATCATTTATTATAACGCTGTAATCAATTGCCGGACCCTCGATTATTTTAATTTGTCCCTTGGCTTGGGCTTCCTGATATCTAACTCTATTTTTCTTTGTTGTTAGTGCCTCAGAACATATATAATAGTCATTGAAGTAATAGTATATATCATCTTTGATAATCAAATAGCTGATTGCTGAGATATCATCATTTACGCTGAGGTCACAGCCTACTAGAATTTCACATCCTCTAAACTCAGGGTCATCAATTGACATCTCTTTGAAGGATTTTTCAACATATCGGTGCTGAATGAACGCGTCAACTTCATTGTTACGGTGGAATATATTAAGGTGTTTGGTTAAAATTCCTATCCTATCACTTTCACTGAATTTAGCTGTTTGAAGTTCCGCTGTAATCACTGCTTTCTGAACACTAACCCCAAGCATGGGATTTGCTTTCTCAATATATTTTGGATTATCATAAAGGTCAGCGGCGTAATAATCATCAGGGTCAATGGTAAAAATTGCGGCAAAATGACTGGCGTCATCAACTTCACCTTTAAGAACTTTTTCACTGTATTGGCAAAGGCGATAGTATTCGGTATCTGTAGAAAATCCAGCGGTTGATATGATAAAAAGAATATTATCAGTTCTTTTAATCATTGATGAACGCATTGTACCGTATATATTGTTTTCGGTGAATAAATGCATCTCGTCCAACATCATAAGCGAACCGCTGGCACCGTCAAAGGGCTTGCTTTCGTTTGATGTAACAACGATTTTATTAGTCTTGTAAACGATTTTGTTATAGTAAATCTTTATGTGTTTCTGGCCGGGGTCTTTCTGTAAACACAATTTTTTGATTTTGTCAAAATCCACTTCCATTGTGCTTTTAGCGGTGACTCCTGCAATTATAACCTGAGCGTCATAACCATATAACAACTCGTATACGCAGAGTAATGCAATTAATTGGGTCTTGGCGTTACCTCTGGCTACGGAAATATTGGCAAGCCTGTATTTCTTTCTTAATGTTTCTTTATTCTTTATGCCCCAGACATTGGCAAGAACCCAAATCTGAAAAGGTTGTAAGACTGTGAGCGTTGGTGGATGAACTTCGGTGAGATAAAATGACTGGGAGAAATCAACTATAGTATTTAATTCATCAATATCAATGAAGTACAGTGAATCTTCAGATATATCATCAAGGAACCTCAGAGCAGCATGCTTAACTAAAAAACAACTTGGTATTTTATCTTCTAATAAATCTTGGCTATATTGAATTGCTATTTCAAGGTTAGACATTTAAAATTATAATACTGCTTTCTTTTTATGGTTGTTAACGAATTCATCGAATGGGTCAGCGTCATCTTTTTTATCTTTCTGTTTAAGTTTTTTCAATTGCAGAAGCTGGTTGAATACCTGACCATTGGTTCCTGTTAACATGTATGGATGAACTTTCTCACCTTTGGCTAGTTTATCGAGTAATTGATTGTAAAGTTTTGCTGTATTCAAAACTAATTGGGTTGTGGTTTCATCAGCGTCAAGACTCTGTAAAACTTTTTTCAGTGCGGGTAATTTTATCTTGTCATTCATAATCATTTTATATTAAATACATCAAAGGGGTCAAAATGCGACATTTATCCCCCTCAAGGGGAGGGTGAGATATAACGACCGCCGCCGATTTCAAAGAGCCGGGCGGCTTACTCAATCCTTTTCTCAGTTTCTTCATCCTTTAGTAGTCGCTCGTTAAATATTTTGCTTCTTATCTTACATCTTGATATTAATGAACAGTATGTTGACTTCTTTATGTTCATCTTTTCCTGCACGTATACATCAAAACCTCTGACATCAAAATTGTTATTGATAATGTATTCTTTCATGTGTATCAAAAAGACAGTTGATGTTTTATTTATGACTTTCTGACTTTCAATCTTGTCATCCATTGCGTCTAAAATTTGTTGCTGAATATCTTTTAAATTCGCTCCAAAATCTGGTTCGGTTGATTCATCACTAAGTATTGGTAAATCATCTATAACTTCAAACTGTCTGGGTTTAACTTGTTTAAGATTGATTATATAATGTTTCAGACTTATCCAAATGAAATTGAATGCTGCAACAATCTTGTCTAATTGAATACGTGGAAGTATGTGTGTTACTATTCTTACAATACAATCTTCAACATTCTCATCATTAACTGATGTTCCTACAGACCTCAAACATTTTCTACTTATTTCTTCAAAGACAGGTAGCAATTGAGTTATAAAAAAATTCCTTGTTATACCTGAAGTCACACCGCTGAACTGTGCGTAATAATATTGCTCAATCAACCATTGGTGTTTGTCCTGCCAGTAGTACACTATACGATTTCGTCTATAGCTTTTATTAGTTCTTGATATAAAAAGCAGTTTTCATACTCTTCATTTTTTTCTTCCATCTCAATAGATTCATTAAAAGAAAGTTTCATCACTTTTAATTTCTTTTCTCTGTCAAATTCTTCTGGCATTGTTAAAATTAACCTATCAACGATGCGCTTGCAAAATTTCCTTTTCTCATTTGCTGATAGTTTTAAAAAATCTGGAATCATATCAATTTCATCCAAAGTTTTACTTCTGGCTTTCCTTACATTCTGATATTTCATCATTTTGACTTTCCAAATGATTTTACTTTGAAGATTGCGTTTTCAAATTTCAATGCTTCGTTATAAGCGTTGTTATAATCAAAATGCATCCATCGCATAATGGTTGCTATTTCCTGGTCTTTGCTGGCGTCATCCTGAAAAATCAGTTGATATGCATTCTTAATTTTTTCATTTGTGAGTTTAGACATCTTATCTTCGATAATGGCGTCGTAAACATTTTTGATTGATTTGATTTCTTTTAATGTCATATATATAATTGTTATTCTTTTATTTCTTCTAAATTCCGGTATTGCCCCGGATTGTTTCTAATCTTTAAGTTTGTATATTTTTTTTTTGTTATTGCTACGCGTACACGCCATACACCTGTTAGTCCATATATCTTTTTTGGGTAGGTAATAGAATTGACTCAGGGGTTTGGAAATCTCACACAGGTTACAAATTTTTTCGTATTCAATCATTTATCTTTATAAATGGAGTTAATTTCATTCCTTATTGCGACTTTTTCTTTATATAAACAGCGTAATATGAGGAGAAGTTGCCCCATTTCTTGTTCACTGAATTCAAGAACTCCTTCTTTACCCTTGTGTATATCTGTTTCCAAATCCCAAATTTTTCCGTTGATATAGTAAAGTTTTTCTACGTATGGTTCTATTCCCTGATATTTGGATATGTGTTCTCTTTCTATTTTTAATTTACACATAGTATATAAATCAATTATGTAACCTATTGCCATTTTCTCGTCTGCCATTTTCTTCTGTTTTTAATTTTTTATGAAGTATAGGAATTAACATCGCCAGAATCGTTCAATCTTCTGTTGATGATTCGCAACAAAAAGGTCACCCCGCGAGTATGTCCCATCATATTTAGTTATACCTAAAGCATCGTATATTGGAGCTAAGATGTATTCATCGTTTATTTTAAAATTATATTTACTCTCTAATCTGTTTACAACGACTTCCATATTCTGTTCTTTGATTGTTTTTTTCCATTGCGATACAGCGTTATATATTCTATTTTTTTGAACTAAAATATCATTGCTAAAATTTTTGTAGGTAAAATCCGTATCAGTGCAGAGCATCATTACATTTGTTATTCCCAGATTAATTGCCTGTAAAAAGTGAAACCGGTAAACGGAAAACGGAAAAGTCCAATTAATTTCTAAGAATTTTTTTGCGTAATCTTCTTTATCTGTAGACTCCAAGAAAGCCTCATTTTTTTCTAATTTTGGGAATCTTTCATAAAAATCTTTGAGCTCATTAACAATAAGATTTTTTCGTTTCAATCCGTTGAAATAATTCCTATCGTCAGTTAGAATACAGTAGTAAATGTTATCGTTATCAAAATAATAATTCTCTAACTTTTCATATGCTGTTTGTCTATATGTTGGACCACAACACGTAAAACAAATAGCTATTTTTTCATTTAAATCCATGTGTTTAATTTCTTGATTCATTGTCTTATTTTTAATTTTTAATTGGGCCTGAAAGACTTGTTAAAATTTTGTTCTTTAGGCAAAAATTTATTATTGAGTTTATGCATTCTTGAACTGTTATTGGTTTTGTTGGAACATTCCATTTTAACTCTCTTGTATCATAAATTTTTGTCACCAGACAATCTTTCACAATTACATCCTGGTCACATGGAGTTTCATGCTCGTATAAAATAAAAAATGCAGTATCTCCGGCGCGTTTATGACTTTGGATGAGATGCTCAAAGCTTAATCGCTGGCCAAATTTCATTGGTGTACCTTTATACTTACCTTCAAAATTCACGAAAAGTCGCCCATCGTATTCGATGAATCCATCAATGTCTGTTGGTATTCCTTTTCTTGGAAAGTTCATATCTTCGAATGAATTTATTTGTTTTGCTCGTGCTCTGTTATGAATTAAATCTCGTCTTGGTTCATCGTTTTCGGTATTCATTAGTAATTGGTTTACTAATAAATATTACCTCAAAGACCAAACGCCATGTATGTAATGAAAAAAAGTTTATATTTCAAAAATTCGCCAGAGGACCTCTAGTTCTGGTCCCTTTATAGCATACTTAACTTTATATCCGTTATATCTTCCTGGACTCTCATGAGAAATTTTCTCCGCTGTTCCCTTCTAGCACTTCGTGCCGTTTTCACTACTTTTCACCTCGCTACTCTCATTCATCATTTATACCGTCGCCAGTTGTCAGTTGGGACATTGCTGGCATTTTCGATTTCACGTCTAAAAAAGAACCTCTGTTTTTGTTTCATACTCGATAAATCAGTATTGGATAAACTGTGTCAAAATACCCTATGTAAAAAAATACCCAGAAAATCCTCGCCTGCTTACACTCGATTCATTTCTGGGGTTTCTATTTATCTTTTGAATAAATATCTTCAATCATTGATAGTAGTGTTTGCAGGGCTACATGAATAAATATAACCCCAAGTGCGGAAAATGTCAATGGTTGCCAGCTTCAGATGTATATTTAACAAAACTTTAACACAAATGTTAAAATATATTAACATATGGAGATTTCTACATATGTGTAAAGATAAAAACTTTATACAACGCTGATACTCAGTAAAATAAATCATAAATATATGTGTTTTTATGCTGCGATATCCAAAAACTCGCCGTACCTTTGATGCCAATACAAAGGATGTTCTTTGGAATCATTCTAAATTACATACCGGAGTGTTATAATTGAATAAGGATGACGTTTAATAGAGTGAAAATAAATATTGGGTCTTTGAGTCTTCTGGTGAACCTCAAAAATATTTATAGATATAACAATAAACGAACACAACAAAAAAAATGGGAACGATGAAACCACTAACACTTAAACTCGAACTAACAAATGAGGAATACGCAACCCTCAGAATATTCATCAATGAGTATATCAGGTATGATGAACTTGACTCAGATTATAAACAGCAAACCGATATTATAGATGATGAAACTAGAAGACAATGGGATAGACTTGATGAATTCAAGATGCCGACCTGTAAAATATTGGTTACAATAACGAACAAATACTTGAATACGGGCCATCATCCCTGTAAAAACCAAATATGGAACTAACCTATCGCAAGATGAATTTAATAAAGCCACTTGGGCAATAATGATTGATGGATTAAAACACCACGGATTTGAACACTATAAAATAACTTAAAAGACGAACAAGATGAAACCGGAAAACCAACAAATTGTTGAATCCATTAAAAATGAATTCTCATTGATTTATGAAGATGAACGGATTGTTGCCGCCATTTTGATAATCCTTTCGATAGCGAACCAAGCTGGCGACAGCTACTGTGAGACATTAGGAATAATCGACTCGGTGAAAGATGAACTCCGTGAATCACTAACCCAAGAAAAACCGGAATTTTTATCAGCAATTGAAATCATCAACCGAAACCATAAAAACTAAAGACCTATGGAAACACCTAATGAACAACAAACAATTGAGCAAGTTCAGGAATACACATTGGAGTACCAGGTTGACTTGTTAAATGAATGGGCTAAAAACTTTTTACAGAAACTTAAAAAACTTGAAAAAAATGAACACAATAGTTTTTGATTTTATTGTATTTGCTCTGAGTGTAGCAGTGTTAGTCACATTTTTTGTGATAGCATATAGATTAAGACGAATAATGGAAGCAAGTGAATTTCTTGTCTCCTATTGGAAAAAAATACAAGAACCATTTCTTGTGAAAAATGTTACCAACGAAAAAACAGAATCAAAATAAAAAACCGGAAATAAAATGGAAACTAATGCAAGTATTTTAATTCAAATCGGTCAGTTTTTAGACTGGGCAATTAAAGTGATAATGATAATTACTTTTTTTGTGATAGCGTATAGAATAAAGGTAATTATGGATGTTGTTAAAACATATACTAAAAATGAATTCATAGAGCCCACGGGAAAAAAAGATATTGAAGGGCAGAGTTTTGATGAATTAGATATGAAACATATCATTTGCCCCGATTCAAAATGTAAGTATGAATTTGATATTAATCCTTTAAAAACAAAAGAAAAAGGAAAAACAGTATGCCCTAAATGCAGAGAAATAATTTTTTTTGGGGCTCAAAAGAACGTTTTTGATAACAAGGAATGGTAAATAAAGAATGAATTTCAGAACTAAAACATGAAGAAAAAGACCGGAAAAAAAATAATAGAACGTATACATAAACCTTACATTTTCAACGCAGAAAAGATGCGTAAGCGTGACAAAATAATTGGATTTTTTGAAGGGTCAAAAGAATGATTGAAAAACAGGTGTGTACTAAATGCCACAATGAAAAACTTTTATCGGAATTTTATTATAGGCGTAAGAATAATAGGAGCGAGACTCGGTGCAAAGAATGTTGTAAAGAAGAAAGCAAAAAGCAGTATAAGGGAAGAAACCACGCCACCAATAATCAGTATATGTGCATTCCCGAACAGCCCGGCACTTATAAAAATGAATTTCAAAAACAAGAGACTTTTGAAATCCTCTATAAACTCGGTTGGTCTTATAATGAAGAAAAGAACCTTTGGTATAAGGGTATCAAAGACAAAGATGGTATATGGAATTTTCCCGCTGGCTGGGTGAAAATAAATCCGGAATTAAGGCACTGTAATCACTGTAATACGGATAAATCTCTTGATGATTTTTACCACAACAAAAATCCCAATGCCCACCAGAAATTTAGCACTTATTGTTCTTCCTGTCTGACGAAATACCAGGTGGAATGGCGAAGAAAAAAACTCCTTGCTGCGAATATCAAAAATAATTCCAAACCCCAAGTATGATTTGGGGTTTTTTATTAAATTGCCAGCTTAACTTTAAAGCTGGCGTTTTGAAAAGAGATATACCTCCATTTGACAAATCATACTTTTTACCCTTAGAATACGATAAAGCTATTTCTGGATATAATTCAATAACTCTATCTGTTATATATAGTCTTGCCGGTTTAATATTAAAAACGATTGATATTAGAAAGGATGTTTTTGCACATTTACGGGGAAAGGAACAAGAATATGAAAATCAATCATTTGATGATATAGAAATGGATATAATTAAAAGATTTAAATTTCTTAATCAATCAGGAAACTGTGATGATTTAATACCTCCAACGCTTATGAGTTATTTCGATGATGATGGATATGAATATGATGATGACTATTAATTTTTACATCATTAGACAATTAGAATAACTCTAAATTACATTCTTATATC
>QGNH01000766.1_pt1 | contig 22143 bp, 25 predicted proteins | sample 1735481 | NCBI WGS metagenome assembly QGNH01 (sample SAMN09239004, study PRJNA386568) | Viral metagenome, whole genome shotgun sequencing project.
GCTCCCTATTCGGTTCCGTTGACTTTGGAATAAACCGACTCGGCGTACTCTCGCGTCGCGTCTGGATGCTCAAGCATGAACTCGCCAATGACCCACGACTTGCGCTGTGCGTCCTTCTCGACCTTTGTCATAACGTGGCTCTTGGCCTTCTCAAGTAGAGCCAGCAACTTCGGATCGGTCGCTAAGGGCTTCGATTGCATGGCGGCTCCCTTATTGGGTGAGGTGAAGATGGAACATTGCGTTTGACAACTTGCGCGCCAGCCATCCGTCGCGATTGATCGTGAAGTGTCGGTATTCACCTGGAAAGATCGTCACCGAGTAGCGCAAGAGATTTAGTCGAATGCTGCGCGGCACCGGACCATGATAATCCGCGCTGTCGAAACGCCAGATTGACAGATACCGACTTGCAAAAATCAATGTGTGAGGCTGAAACATTTCGGACTCCGTCGCTGTTTATTTTCCGTCCCTCGCGTAGAGGCCCTGCATTGGGCGACCGTGGCCGATCTTGCGTGCCTCCTCCTCATCCTGGAATAGCATCCAGCAGCCGGGATGATCCTGAACGCGCCACGCGACCGGACGCTTGGAAAGCAGGACATGGGTATCTGCGGTGATGATAGTTTGCAGCCGTTCAATCTCGGCCAGCAATTCTCCTTTACTCACAAAGTTTGGCCTGTCACCTGGGTCTGGCATTGCGTTCTTCTCCCAATCAGGCTCCTTTTATGCTTCGCGCTTGGTGATAACAAAGCCGTTCCGCCACAGCATCTTGGCAAAGAACTGCGAGTCCTCGATGGCGGCACCGGCCGACCAAATCTGAGCCTGCATTTCGGCCAATATCTCTGTGTCAGCCTCGGTTGGCTCCGGCTTGTTAGAAGTCATCGGACCGGACATGAGATATTTGAATTTATCAACCGGGTTTCTGGTATCAGTCATGCGCTCGGATCCTTATCTATTCTGCCACGTTTGAGAAATCGCAAATCCGATTGCGAACATTGCGAAGCAAAGAACGACAATATCGGGGTTGGTCACGGTCGCTCCTATGCTGACTTGCGTTGAGTTAGAATGTTGCCGCCCCATTGTTCTGCCATCGCCTTGGCTATCCCCTTCAACGTGCGGCTGCGTTCCTTCCACCTGTCCGGTCCGGGCGATGCGAAGTGAACGCGAGGCGTGCGACCTTCAACAATCTTGGTAGGCAGCAGCTTTGGCAAGTTCTTGAGCCACAGGCATGTGGCCTTAGTTTCGCCGTGGCCAAACTGCCAAGGCTGGATGATTTGATCCGGCTTCCTGATCCTAGATGAAATAATGCTGATAGGGTTTTCGAGTGCGATGCAGGGAATTGGAGCAGCAAGAAGGGAGGCGACGAAAGTAAGAGCCGCGCCCTGTTCCTTTTTCTTATCTTTGAACCAGCGCGCCCCACTGACAGCCAAGTGTGTGCATGGCGGGTGGGCGACCATTAAATCCCACCCCTCGTCTAGATGAAGGGTCACGTCGCCCTGAATGTGAAACTCGCTCCAATCCTCTGCGGGCAATAAGTCACATGACCAGACGTTATGTCCGAGCGCCCGGAAAGCGCGCCTGACAACTCCGCTAAATTCACATGCAATCAAAACCCGCATTTCATTTCCTTTATGTGCCTTCAGGGCTACGGTCGTAGCTCCCATCCGGCAGTTCTGCCTCGCTACGCAAAGGCTTTAACCGACCCGTCTGTTTTACATCCCTTAGATTCTTAGGACCAGGACACATGTAAACAAGGTCCACTTTCATCACGACATCAGGGCAGATCGTCGGCGATTGGTATTTCGGCTCCTATGATGCTTCACGTTTCAGCAGAATTTTCACTTTCTTACGCTTCTTCTTTAGTGGCTTCATATACGGAGTAAGACGTTGGCGCGCAGTCTGCATCCTCTCGAATGCTTTATCGTCTGTAACGTCAAACCAGCCAATCACGCTCTCCGTAAACTCCACCATTATATCTAATGGCACTTTGAAGCACTCAAGCCCACGAGAACGCAGACGCTCCATTCGCCATTTAATTTCAAGCTCAATGTCTGCCGCGTGTTCCGGGCGATGCCAGATACCTATGACCCGCGCACTCGATCCGTAAGTCTTAACTCTCCGCTCCGCATTCCAACTAATTCCGATCTTGTGGTCAGCACCAAAGCTAACGAGATAAACGTATTCGGCGCGGGGCCTCATGTCTTTTTCCTGCGGCCAGCAGGAACGCCAGTCTTTTTATACATAATGTAGAGTGTGGCCTGCGGGATGCCAATTAGCTCGACCTTCTCTTTGACCGACAACTTTTTGTTAAACCAAATCTTCTCGTGTGCCCTAGTTTTCTTTCGGCCCTTGACCCGTTTCGCCACGCTCAATTCCTGCATCGCCCGGTATTCGTCTGGCGTCCGACGCGGGGTGATGGCGTAGTCCACCATTTTAGCGCCATTGCGGTCGCTACGCATCTTTGTATCTAGGTCATAGATAGCCGCGCCCTTGGCGTGAACAAGTTCCTCGGCCTGCGTCCAATCCTTCCTAGCCGATCCAAAGGCCAGATAACCGCCACGAACACCAAGCAATTCCCCATCGCGCATTTCAAAAGTGGTGATGGCTTGGCCCTCAAAGCCTCTATAAATGTCGTTTGGTTTGACCCCCAAGGAACGGAAGTGTTTTTCGTCATCCTTAGTGCGGGCGTAATATTTGGCGATTCTGGTTGCTTTGGCGTCTTTCATCGTAGAATATTTATAGAGCAAGTTGACAAGTTTGTCAAGATGTGCTATATAGGTTTTGTTGGATGGGAGAAAACCAATGGTGAAAATCGGGGATAAGGTGCTCTGGCGCAAGGCAGACAAGCCCAACATGCTCGGCGTGGCGGGCTGCAAAGTCACGGCCCTCGGCAAGACCGAGGACGGCCAGGACGCCGCAGAAATCGAGTTCATGGGCCAGCGCGTCAATGCGCTTGTGGCCGATCTTCAACCGTCAAACTGAGGCCGCCCATGAAAGCAGACTTTTGGTTTGGGCTCGCTATCACGTTTAGCGGAATAGCCGTTATGATTTGGGCGACGTATAAATAGTTAGGGAAGGCCCATCATGCAGTGGTATGATTTTTTAGAGATATTTGGTGGGGCGATAGCTCTAGCTATTTTTTTAGCTATTCTTATTCACTGAATCGGGAAAGGCCCGACCTACATGGCAAAATCTAAGGACGTATTCGAAATTATTGCCGTACTTGTACTGACGCCATTCACCATTGTCGGTCATTGGAGTGGATTGATCTTTGGAGCGTTGAGTCGAGGATTTAGAGAGGGTCGAGAAGCTTCTGATGCATTCCTGACCGAAGTTCAAAAAGCATCAGACCGCAAACACGCCTCCAATCAATAAAAGCCGCTCGTCGTCGCCTCACCGGCGCGCGTACCTGACGCGGTGGTGGTGGCGCGTTTGGGCGGAAGATTCTCGCGTGAAACCGCCGCCACCAACTTCCACAAATGTAAAGCCGCAGACGTTGCGCTGGCGTGTTCCGGCGTCGTCATAGACAGTAGCCGAAGAACAACTTGAACCGCCGATAACGGACAGAACGTGGTGTGGCTTCACTCCGGCAACGCCAATGTGAAAGGACGTGCGCGGGAAGGCTCGCTGCCACTCCCACGCCAGTTTCAGGTTGAATCCCTTGTAGGCGTACGGAAGCCCAAAATGACGGGCAGCAGTCGTGCCGCAACGACAGCGCTGAAAGCCATCGCAGGCCCCCCCGCGGCGGGCGTGGTGGCGTCTGTTGGTCCTAGATGTGCCTCTAGTCCGGTAAAACGCACCAGAGACCGCCTCTGATGGGATGCGGTCCATCCTAATATGATGCCGGTAGTGATGGGGATGGCCTCGGGCCTCGGCCGGAGCCGAGAAGGCGATGGTGGCGACCGCCAGGGCGGCCAGGGTGATCGTCGAAGTTCGCATGGTCGTTGCCTCGTAATTTCGGGGATTTAAAGGGGGGATTAAACCCTGTTTAAATCCTGGTTGCGGGGCGCGCGGTTGAGCGCGGACGATGTGGACTTGTGATCTCCTGTGCTGTTGGGGGAAGTCGCTAGATTAGGGTAATTAGATTTCGATGTCTACCCTGCGGCCGTGTCGTCGCATCCTGGCGCGCTCGCGGTCGATTCTAATCTTGGCGTCGGCGACGCAGATTGCACAGCGGTACTTCGGCCGCGCACGTCCGCCGAAGTTCGTCTCGCCGTACCACATCATAACGAGGTTGTGCTTGGCACAACGTGGGAGTGGTCGTCGCGGGACGTCCACCGTGTTGCCTGTCAATGGACAAGAACGCTGAGCGGGCTGCCGAACGTCTTCCATCCAAGTAGCGCGATCAGTATCCACAGGATCGAATAGCTGCCGAGATAGTAGCGACCTTGCGGCCACCATATCCACCAGGCGCCGAACAAATACCAAATCACCCACAGCAGCCAAAACCAGAAGCCGATTGACATAGTGTTCTCCTGTGCGGTTTCAATTCTCGACGTCAATCCTTTGTTCCACGCTCATCGACGCCGAGCCATAAGATTCTTTAGCTCGTGAATTTCGGCTTTGATTTCCTGTAGCTCTCGCGTCTGATTGCGGAACTGTTCTCCGAACGTATCAACTTGGCCGTCAATGCTGCTCATAACCCGATAAGTGTCGCGCAGCGTATCTAGCGCGGCTTTCAGAGGCCCGTCGAAGTACCAGCGAGCCATGCCGGGCGCGGATTCCTGATCTGCCGAAAGCCTGCGATCTCGCGCTCCGCGGTAAACGGCAAAGGCGAGCCCGATCAGAACGAGCAGGACCCCGCCATATTGCATTATTAGGAACGGCCCGTATTGACTACTCCCTAGGTCTGGCATCGCTTATCGCCTTGTAAGCGGAAACCAATTCTCCGATGGTGAGAAAAAAATACAGTGCAATGCCGGGCGACGGGACTCCATCTCTCTGTGAAGTCAGCATAACTAGAGCGATGCACATCTGGCCCCACATCAGCGCAGCGGCACCAGCACCCATCGCCCGCATGCGCGGACCATGTTCGGGCCAGCTTCCATTCGCTATCAACGCAGCAATGCGCAGCAGCCCGAACGCCAAGAAAAACATGCCGATGTTCAACGGATTGATGACCCCAAGCATCAACCGGAAAGAGCTTGCAGCGACGGCCTTCGGCCATATGGCGATTTCAATGGCCATCCCGATCATCGAGAGGGTCATCACCCACTCGAACAGGCGGTTCCGACAGTAGCTCATAAATCCTGGGCTCATTTTGACATCTGTTCATTGAACAGCGACTTCTGCTTTGCGTCGTTTTCATTCAACTGGCCCTTGACGCGCTCAACTTCCTTCTGGACGAGCGCGTGATATTGCGGGGTCGCCTTAGCCTGATCACTTTGCAGTTCAAGTTCGTACTTCTGAACGTCGTGCAGGAGACGTGCGCGCTCATCTTCTCCCTGCTTCAGTTGGACAAGGATGATGCGTTGAAGCAAAGGCCCCGTCGTCTCTTGATTATATTCTCGCACGTAGCCTCGATGTGCATACCACCAAGGCTCAATAATCGGTGCGGCTTTGGCTACACCAACGATTGCGCCAGTGACAGCAGCGATCAGGCCACAGATTGTAACTGCCTTGCGGCGCCAAGTGCTCCATGTGGTCCCGACGATCCCGCCTACGATGATCGGTGTCATTGGATTTAGACCTCTAGTTTGGCCCGCAGATCAGCCCACGCCTGGTCGTCAATTGCGTCGCAATCCTCTTGCGTGATCGTGAGCGGCGTCGAGTTGTCGTAGGCGAGTTGCGCTTTTGCTTGGAGCGGTGCTGGCAGCTTGCCAAGCAGGCCGCTGTTCTTGAATTGGCCGAAGCCCCACTCGATCTTCCAAGACGGGACGATAATCGGGAGGTCGATGCCGGTGTAATCGTGCGCCATGGGGATCTCCTTAGACGGCAGCGGTTGATGGTGTCGCGGCCTCGTAGTGGGCTATATGGTGCCAGGCGAACAGACCCAGCCGCGCAAATATATCGCCTGTCGGCACGTCCGTCACCGGGATGATTGGAGTTGGATGCACATATTCAAACGGCGGGAAACTGAATGGCACGTCGGTTACTACGTCGTGGTGTCGATGGTCCCCATTTCGATATGAGCGTCCTGGCGCGGCATCAGTGATCTTCGCTAAATCGGCAAATCCCGGCTTTGGTTCTCCGAACACCACGCGAGCGGCAGGCGTTGTCCCGTCCAAGATTGCCAGACCGCACAGCACTCCCGCGCGCGCCGCCCCGAGCGAATGGCCTGTGACGATGAGCGGCTGGCTCTGCATCGCGCGAATCTCGGCCCAGGTCTTTTCCATCCCGGCATAAAATCCGGCGTGCACCTGACCGAGCCGCGTCGGGATCGGCGCCGCGCGCAAATCCCTTATCCAGTCTTTGAAAGTGTCCGAACCGCGAAACACCACGGCGTCGTAGCCGTCGAGCTTTTTCAAGGCCCAGCACACGGCGTCGTCGTCCGCGCCGGGATCGAAGTGATCCCACGCATCTGCGGAGCCGGCGTAGATGGCTCCGCAGAGTGTGGCGAGGTCCTTGTCGGAGATCACGGTTTTGCTGGGACGGCCGGGACCACCACAACCGGGACCACGGCGGGTGTAGCAGTCGTTCCGATTCCTGCCGTTGGCGTGACTGCCGTCGGAACAGCCGAGGTTCCAATCACAGGAATTTTTGCACAGATTGATTGCAGCGAGATTCCATTAGCCATCGGAGCAATCGCCGCGGCAGCGTTCGTCGCATCAATAAACATCTGGCCGCAGTTTGGATTGGCACAGATCTGATTGAGGCCAATCGCGGCCAACCGCAACGCTTCGAGGTCGGCCGCGGCCTTGCCGCTTACGACAAGCGGATGTGCCTTGATGAGTTCTCCTAGCGGGCCGAATTGCTGCCAGCACGCATTGCCCACCGGGTCCTGCAGGCCGGGAATCGCCGTGCTGAGAGCAACCGCATCGGGTATAGCAGCGAGTTCCGTTAGGAACTTGGCGATGTCAGTCCCGATCTTGGCTTCGTTCGCCTCTATCTTGGCATTGAGGCCGAGGGGGTCAATCGGTATCGGGATCCGAGGTCGTGGGAGTGTGGTCTGCGCCAGCGCTGGGCCAGCGAGCAGCAAAGCAAACGCGAGAACTATGAGCTTCTTCATTTGGTAACTCCTTGAGGAAGGGTCACGTTAACGGCAGAGACAACCTTCGGCTGTGTTGGGTCGGCGGCGGCGGCGGCTGTGCCATCAGAGGCCGAAAGTTTAACCACAACAGCGGCCACTCCTGGAAGGGTGGCAACAGTAGATATATGGGCCGCATCGGTATTGGTCGTGGCTGACCACGCCGCCGCGCCGAGAGTGATGATCGCTGCCGAAATCTCGCCGGCTTCACCGGCTGATATCCATCCTCGGCCTGCGGCGTAAGCCACTAGACCAGGGACCAGCGCGCGAAGAATTCCCATAACTACATTTGTGTTCATGTCTTTTCCCTTTGTTTCCCCATCTCCGCGATCACTCTTTCGCGCCCAGAATTCATCTTGTAGATGCCAGCGACGAAATCCTCCACCGAGCCCGGTTGAAGATTGGCGGTCCATAAGATGAAGCGCTCCTCGACCGCCCGATCGAATGCTGCCTCGATGGCCGCGATGGCGCGGTCAGTTATCACGTTGTCCATTCTGCGGCCAGCGCGTCTGGCGTGGAATCATACCAATCCACGTCAAGTCCTGTCCCAATAATTCCGGGGACTGAGTGTGGGGGCGGCCCTACACCGTCCCCCGACGCTTGCCACAACGAGCAGCGCGTCCATGGCAACGGCTTTCCGTTCACGTCGAACATTTTGAACAGCGGGCCATATTCGCAGCCCCACAGAGGGTGGATTGCCAGAAAGTCACGCTGGTCATCGGTCGCGGCTGGGATTAGGTCCTTCATGCGGTTGCCGCTGTAAATCCACAACGGTCGGCCGAGCAAGTCATCACCGCGCTTCAAGAACTCGAGCGCTTGCGGCAGCGACATATTGCCGGCGCGGTTGTCTTCGAAGTCGAGCGCCATCAGCGTGTTGGCGTCCGGCGTCGCCACTTTGAAAAAGTGCGCCACCTGTGTCGCTACGTCGTCGCCGTTGTTAAAATGGTACGCGCCCAGCAAGAGCCCAGCAGCAATAATGTTGGCGCGGCGCTGCTGATAGGTGACGTCGGTACTTTGTGTTCCCTGATCTGCTTTGTGGATGATACCGGAGAAACCCGCACTTTTTAATTGGGCGAGTCCACCAGCGGCGAAACTCTGATAGTGCGAGATATCGACGACCATCGGTTTAAACATGGTGGCTACCTTATTGCCTCGGGTTCCTCGTGGAATGCATCTACCTTGGCTTGGGTGGCATCACGTACAATTTGCGGGTAACGCATCATCATTACGCCCCGCGCCGCCTCTCTGCTTTGCTTTATTACTTCCTGGACGACGGTCCCCTTGATGTTTGGTGCCCACGAATTCCAGTCTGCGGAGCGGACGATAACATCGAGCCTTTGCTTTGTCATCTGTCCCGAAATCCTAGCGAAGTCATCGTATTGCGTGTCGTCGAGGTCTACGTTTCTGATCTTTCTCCCCACCGGAGCCGGCCCGATACCGAGCTCTATCATGGCTTTGTTCACGGGGTCGCTGCTCATCTGCCTGGCGTAGATCGCCGTGAGCCCGGCCTTTATGAGGGCATCCGGGTTTGGCATTGGTTCGCCCCAAATGTCGCGGTGGGGAAAGAGTTCGGCGCCGAACATCGTGTCTAGGTGACCTGGGATCTTCTGGCGGATGGCATCGACGACCGTGCGCGTCTGTCTCGTGTACGGATCCATGGCGCGCGCCTGTTGCGACAATCCGACCGAGAACGGAATAAACGAGGCGAGCGTGTTTTTGATGTAGGCCTGGCCGTAGCGGTCAGGATCTTCGACCGCCTGGATGAGCGAGGCCGGCCCGCGCATGAACGATTCGTCGAGGACGTTTTGCGTGATCGCGTGCTGCAGGTGCTGAGCGGCATCGAGATACTCGCCCTCATCGACCTTGTGGGCGAGCTCGTACATATCGGCGGATATCCCCAGCAGCATGCCGAGCGGCCCTAGCCTGTGCATGTCCCACCAGGTGTCGCCGATGCGCACGCTGTGTGCTTGGTTCCCCGCAAGCCGCCACATCGCGGCCTCGTTCCTGTCCTTCGGCCCCGATCCACTGATCACGCCCTGCGAGGCCAGCCCAGCGAAGGTCACACCGAGCGCGGTTCCGACCAGCATCCTGGCCTGCGCCATGTCGCGCGCGGCGATGTCGATCTTGCCGGTGATCGGGTCCGGCCTGCCCATCAGGTCGGCGCGGATTTGCGGAGAGAGCAGCCCCGCCGGCGTGCGCTCGACGATGGTCTGCTTGATGATGTTGCTCGAGATGTGGACGAACGGATCGATAAACTTGAGCGGTCGCCAGCCGCCGACCTCGACGTTCATCAGCTGCGCTAGCTTCTGGGTAAAGGCGCCACCCTGCCCCATCAGCGTCGCTTCGGTGGATTCGAAGCGATACTTCGCCATCTGCTCCTCGGTCGGGTCCGACCAGATCTGTCCGGCGCGTCGGTCGAAGGCTTCGCCCTGCAGGCCCTCTGCTGCTGCGGTGCGATATGCGTCTCGTCCTTTTTCAATCGAGAAGTTGACTGCACGGTAGAAGCTATGGATTGCAGCGATACCCCGACTCGGCAGTCGGGCGAGCGTCCCGACCGGGAAAACCGTGACGCCCTTAACCGCCAGATCCGGGATCTGACCAAGCGGCGAATAATTACCGCCTATCCACGGAGCGCCTGGCTCCCCGCCAGCGCTGAGCAGGGCCGCGTTGGCCACGATGCCGTCGCGCAGGCCGCGTATTATGCCAGAGACATCGTTCTTGACTTCGCCCCAGGTGACCGGCTCGTTGGTCGCGTTCTTGCCGACGACGATCTGGTTCTCGCCGGCGAATGGCATCGAAGGCCTAGCCTTCTCGCCTGGCAGGAGTGTTGTGACACCACTCCTGGCCGCCTCGATCGTGGCCTGGAACGCTGCGGGCAATCCTCGGGCGGCGGCGGCTATGCCGGCTGGTATTTCGCCGAACTTTACATGTGCTCCCTGCTCGCCGCCGGCCTCGCGCAGCCTGCCGATCGCGGCGGCCACAAAGGTTTCCGGAACGGCACGGATCGCTGCCAGCCCGGTGTTGCCTATCATGTAAGTCGTGTGGGTGGCGACGCCGGATATTAGGCCGTTAATCCAGTATTCGAGGATCATGCCGGGGAACGAGCGCTTGTTCGCGTCGCGCAGGAACTTCGACACCTTGGCCGGTGTGTCGAGTTGCGCGCCCAGTTTGGCGATCATCTTGAGTTGGAACAGGGTGCGGCCGGTATTGGCCTTCATGAATTGATCGAGATCCTGTGCGTTCTCCCATCCTTCGAGGTTCTTGAAGGCCATGCCGAGCGTGCGTCCACTTTCTGCCGTGGCCTTCGATAGCGTCGACTGCAGCATGTCGTGGCGGGTCATCGCGAGGGCCATGGCCGCGGCGTTGGCATCGCTTGCGTCCTCGCGCACCAGCTTCATCGCATTGGAGACGATCTGCGCGCTATCGACGAGCGCTTTGCGCAGCGCCCAGATTTTCGGCGCCATGTTCTCGTAACCGCCGAATAGGTTGGCGAGTTGGCCCTCGTCGATCTTGTGTGGGTCGATCGAGATGGCCTCGGCGAGGTTCATCATCTCGCCCATCGTCGCCTGGCCACGCACCGCCTGGAAGTCGGCGTTCCGCTCTGCCGATTCCCGGATCGCTTGTGCGATATCGGAGACGCTAGTCAGGTTCTCTATGCGGATGTTCCCGGCTTTGTCGACGAGTTTGGGTTCTCTTGGCTCGAGGACCCGAGCGGGAGTTGGAGCAAGCGGGTTAGCATCGGGTCCTGCTCCGCCTGCTGGTCCGCGTTCGGGCTCTGGTACGCCAGCGCCTTGTCCCCCAGCCTCTGCGCCGCCGCGTACGACCTCGCCAGATTCCTTGCCGCCTGCGCCGCCTGCGGACTCAGGCTTGGGTCCGCCGCCAGCTGGCTCCACTTCTGCTGGCTGGCCTGCGCTAGCGCCGCCTTGTCCTGCAGGCTGGGTTCCGGCTGCGGCTGCCCTTGCTGCTTCGGCTTCGGCGATTTTGGTTTCGAGCTCATGCTGCACCTGTGGTGGGAGTTCTGCCTCAGCCCGCGCTGCCTCGCCGAGAACGCGGTCCATCGCCGGTTCTGCTTCGGCAGGTTCGGTGTGCTGGGCGTCTACTTCGTGGATGTCGGCTAGAGTTGGTCCGGCCGCACGATCGGGTGCGAGGACGGTACGCTTTGGTTCTTCGGCCAACATGCGGTCGAATACGCTACGGATGTCTTCGTTGATCGGCTTACCGAGCCCGCTGATCGTCTGATAAAGGCGTAGTAGCCAGTCCTTAAAGCGGGCGAACACGCCGGCGAGTTCCTGTGATGGCGCCGTGCCTTCGCGCAGGTACTGCTCGAATCCGCGCGCGAACTTCTCGTGGTGTCTGGTTTTGATGTCGTCGGCGCTTTTGGCGCCGAGCCATTTGATTGTCGTCGCCGCGTCGGCCTTGAGGTCTGCCGGAGCTGCCGGATGATCGGCGTCGCGCAGCATCTCCTCGAGCCATTGGTGGCCCGTCTCGTGGATGAAGGTCGAGGCGTCCGCATCTTTCATCAGTGTGATGATCGGCTTGCGGCCCTCGATGAGTTGGATTTTACCTTTCGCGCTCTGCCAGAACTCTTTCTGATCGCGCGCGACCTCGTCGAACATGCCGCCGGCCGGTTCAGCGCCGCCTTGCAACGGACGGTTAGCCTCGAGTTGCGCACGTTGCGCGTCGGTGACGGGCTCGACGCCGGGGATTAGGTGCTGAGGCTGACCTTCTGCGCCCGGTTCCGTAGCGCCTTCGCCAGCAGGTCGTGCTGCGTCGCCCACTCGCGGGCCTTCTTCGTGCGGGCCTTGCGCAGCTGTTTCGCCCGGCGCTCGTGCTGCTCGGGTGTCATCAGGGACGTCCCATCCGGGGATGGATTCTGTTCTGGTTGGGATTTGTTCGGCGCGAGCATCAGTCTCCTCCCCTTCCATGGTGGCTCGTTCCCACGCATCAATCGGGTCCGAGACGCCTTCCTTGTCCATGATTTCTATCACACGCTCGCGCAGCTTTCCAGCGACAGAAGCGGGTGGGATCTCGCGTTCGGTCAGCGCTTGGTTAAGTGCACCTTCGATGTGGTGAACTCGCTCGGCCGGGTCTTCTCCTTCGATCTTGGCCTGCTGGCCGATCCGGTACTGCTTTTGGCCGCGCTCCTCGAGCGCGAGCAGATCCGTGAGGTCTTTGTGGCCGACCTGCGTTTCGCCGCCCGTCTCGCGGCCTTCGTCGTGTATATACCCGGCCTCGACGGCCGCCTCGAGCGCGCGATCGAGGCTCATTCCGCCCGGGCGGATCAGTTGGCCGAAGCCGGGCACGAACTTGTTGTTTTTGCCGAAGATGCTCCGCAAATCCGATATATTCTTCTCGTCCGGCGATATGCCGCCTCGATCGACGAGGTATTCCATCAGCGACCAGGTGCTGGGGTCGCGCGCGCGGGCGCCGCGGCTGGCCTTCGGTCCCACCGCCGTGGTGGTGATCTCGGATTCTGGGATGGGTGCTTCGGGCGCCTTGGGTGCCGGTCCTGGCTTGAATTCCGCAGCCAGATTGACAGCCGGTGACGGCGGCGCTGGCGGGGCTCTTTTGCCGCCCGGACCACGGATTTCGGCGCTTTCCGTTCGATAGAGATCCTCCGCGGTGCCGATCGCACCCTTGAGGCGTGCCGCGCGGGCTTCATACCGCGCTGCAACCAGCTTTCCGGCGGCCTCGGCCTCGTCGGCTGGGCGGCCGGCGGCGACCATCTGCCTGGCCACGTCCTGGGCAATAAAGGCCTTTTGGTCGGCGATCGGCTTGGTTACGGGGCCCGCGGCCGCGGCGGGTGGTGCCTGTTCCGGGATCAGAGGGGGTGCTGGCGGCCCAGCGGCGGCCGCTGGTTCGGGTGGCGCAGCCTCGGCGGCCTGGACTGGCTCCGGGGGCACGGTACCCGCTCCAATGGCGTCCGCTGCGCGGCCGTATGCCGCTCTGACCTGGGGTCCTAGGTCCCGGAGCTCATATTCGGTGTCCATGAGGTGCTTGCGCGCCATGGCGAGGTCTGGCGTCTCCTCGGCCTGCCCTTCCCCATATTGTGCAGCGCGGTCGGTCAGCATCTGCCGCTGGCTCTCCACGTCGCGGATCTGGGCGCGCAGGCGCCTGGCCTCCTTGCCGGCCGCATATCCACCTTGCGATGCAACATGCTCATCGTGTTGGGACTGCAGGCTGGAGCGCTGCCGCTCGAGGTCTTGGAAGGCCTCCGGCGGCGGGGTGTTGAATTCATCAATCCATCGCCTGAATTCATCCCGGCGCGCCGTGAGCGCGTCATATCGCTCGAACGTCTCCGGTTCGATTCTGCGCGCGATGTCATGCACGTCCTGCTGCTTGGGTTCCTTGGTGACCGAATCCTCGGCGCGCGCCGTGTCGTGCGCGGTCAGCGCGGCCTCCGTCGATCGCTCCTCTCCGCCGAGGAAGGTCGCTTCCGTTATGCCTGGTCCGGCCACGTTGACGTCGGCCGCCTGCGCCACTGTCGGCTGTTTCTGGCCGAGCAGCGTCTCGTTCCAATCCTTTTCTGTTATGCCTGCGGGGCGCACCAGGGACGCTGCGGGCTCGGCCGGCGGCGCTTCTGCCGGCGCGGCAGCTGGCGGCGCTACTGCGGTCGGCTCCGGTCGTCCGAGGATGCCGCGCATCGGCCGTGCACCGACTTCGGTGAGCCCTTCGCCTATGCGGGTTGGCTTGTTGAACACCAAGCCGAAGCCGGTGGCGATCGCGACCTTGGTCCAGTCCGGGCTCTCGCCGGATCCTGCTTCGTTTCCCAGCTCCATGCCGCCCATCGCGGCGCCGCCGAACACCCTGGCGGTGACCGGATTGGAAATGATGCGCTGCAGCGCGGTCGCGTTTTCAGGGAGCTGCGGGCCCTTCATCGCCAGCGCGCCCGGCCGCATGGTCATGGCGTATGGCGTCAGCCCGCCGAGGAACGACGCGACCGGATGCTGCCCTTCGTCTAGCTTCTCCTGGCGATCGTCCATGCCGATGGCTTCGCGCCACGAGTCCGGCATCTTGGAGAGGGCCCAGTGCTGCGCGCTGCTCAGCGCCGTGGATCCGAGATACGCGCCGGCTATGCCTCCGAGCAGGCCGCCGACCGGAGCGGTGATAGGCGCGAGGGGTCCGCCGACCGCGGCACCCACCGCCGCTCCGGCCTCCGCCCCGGCGCCGATGGCCGGGAACGAACCGATTGCGGGGACAATGTTGCGCTCAACGCCGCGGCCGAAGGCCCCGAATGTGCTTGTGTCGTCATGTGGCTTGGTGCCGCCGGACTTGGCGAGCTGCTCGAACGGGTCGGTGTTGTCGTTGTTCGGCGACGGACGCGGCAGACCGCCCGTTGCGAGCTGCTCAAACGGATCAGGATTAGCCGCCTCGTTGGGATCGGCCATCTACCGTTCCCCTAATCCTTGGTTAGGAACCGATCCCGGCGGGGCTGAGCTCAGCGGTGGAGATGCCGGCACCAATTCCCTCAGCGGCGTGGGCCATGGCTCCAATTTCTTTTTGAAGGGTGGCGCGCGTTCTAGAGGATTAGGTTTTTCAGGCGCGGCCTGTTTTGACGGCGCGGCTGTCTTCTCCGGTTCTTTCGGCTTCTCGGCTGGCTTGGGCGCTGCCGCTGGGTTGAGCTTCCCTATGACGTCCTTGGCCATGGATCCCGGAGATCCGAACCACTTGTCGAAGCTCGCCATCGCCTGCGGGGTCGGCGAAGACATCAGCAGTTTGATCGCCTCTCCGTATTGACCATGGTCCGCAATCATGCCCGTCGCCATCTTCGGCGGGTTCGCGTTGACTGATTGCCATGCGGTCTTGTCGACGCCATCCGGGGGATCCGGGATTGGTGCGTTGGTTCGGTTGATGCCGGCCTCCCCGCTACCGGATATGCTGTCGGCGGCACGTTGGGCGCGCGGGTAGACCTGGTCGGCGATCTCGTTGATCTTCTTCTCGTTGAGGAATTCGTACGGGTTCGCGTTGTTCTTGCTGTGCATGTAGGCGTCGTACTCCGCCTCGAACCGGGGCACGAACTTCTCGTTGTAGATCTGCTGCCCCTTGAGGTTCATCGATACCGGCCCCATGCCGGGGATCATTTGTGTCCTGGCGTACTTGCTCTCGATCGCCTTGAGCAGCGACACCTTCGCGGTGTTGACGCCGTTCTGATCATGCTCACCGAGTTTTTGGTTTCGGCTCTCCCCGAACACCTTGGTCAGCCGATCTACCCCTCGAGGCGTCAGTCCGGCACCGGGCATTCCCATCTGCAGGATCTGATCGATGCTGGTGATCTTGCCGGGGTCGGAGGCGTCGGCGAAAATGCGCTGGTAGGTATCGGTGTACTTGTCCCCGAACTGTATCGGATCCTCGATGCCTAGCTTGCTGGTGATGGCGTTCTCCAGCAACATCGGGCTCTCACCTGTCAACCTTGAGTCGTTCCATATTTTGGCGATGACTGCCTTCGGGTCGCCGGTTCTCGCCTCATGGAGGTATTCGCCGATCGCTTGGTCCTTGGCCATCGCCTTGCCCCTGATGTCCGATTCCTCGGCGATCTGCTGCGCTGCGATGGTCTGATTGACGTACTGGAACGCATGGGCGCGCGCGCTGTCCGATAGATTGGGATCCGATGCGATGGTCTGATAAGCGCTCGCCTTGCGCGCGTGCGACATGGCACCGGCCGCGCCGTTGAACCTTGCGGTCCACATTCCAGTAAATTCCGATGCTGGCCTGTTTGGATCTCCGCCGTTGACTGCGATGGCCGTGTCGCCGACCAGATCGCCGGCGCGCGCGTTTGGGTTGGCGAGCAGCTTTTGGGCACCGGTTGCCCCCTGCTGGTGTGAGAGGTAGAGCTCGGCGTCGGTCGGTTGACGTCCGAGCGCATTCGTGAGCTGCGCCTTGTTGTCGGCCGCCAGCTTCGCTGCTGCCTCCGCAGAGGCTCCGAAGTCATAGGGATTTTTGAGTCCGTACTGGGCACCGGTTTTGTCGGTGAACTGAAATGGTCCTTTCGCTCCGGTCGAACTAATGCCGTCGCCCTCGAGTTGATGGGTGCGCAGCAGGTAGCTTCCCGATATCCCGTATCTCGCTCCCACGCTGTCGAGCACGGGCAGGACGTTGCCTGTCGGCGGGACCACTTCGTACGTCGATTTGATGGCGGCCGTGCCTGCTGTGATGCCGGTCTGCAGGTCTGCTCGAGCACGGAACTTATTCGCTAGCTCGTCGTAGATGGTGCCGGCGATCGTCTTGTTCTTTTCGACGATAGCGAGGGCGCGCGCGGGTTCCTTGACGGCGATTGCCTCGGTCTGTGCCCTGAGTGCTTCCTGCTTGGCCGCGACGATCGCCGCGGTCTTGATCTGCGGCTCGTCGCCGTATTTGATCTGCGCTTCCTGGACCCTAAAATTGATCAGGTCGGATGCGTTGTGTGCCACCGATTCCGCATTGTCGGCATTGGCGGCGATGCCGTCGAGTGCCAGCTTGGCTCCGGAGCCGTTGACGCCCCCAGCCCAGACCTTCCACTGCGCGTCGGCATGTGCCCCGATATCACGCTCGGCGAGCGCGTACATGCGACGTGTCTGTTCGTCGTATAGGAGTTGGTCTTTCGGCGATGTCAGGTTCTTTCTTCCAGCCATGCGCTGGTCTTCAAGTGCCTTGAGCGTAGCGTCTCGATTGTCGGCCGCCGCCCGGCCTTCCATCCCCATAAAGCCGCGGTCAGGTTGTGGCTTGCCGTCCGGGCCCATGACCGGCTGGCCCTGTGCGTCAAGTTGCGGCTTGCTGGGGTCGCCATAGAGGGTTTTGTTGTTGCCTTCGACCCACTTATTGACCTGGTCGTCGGTGTTCACCTTCCCCTGAAAATCAACGATGTTGAACAGGTTATCACTGGTTTTAGTTAGGTCTTGACCAGCCTTTTCTTCACCCTGCGCAATCAATCCGCCGAACGAGTCCGGCGTTGCGTGGATGTTTTGATAATCGGACGGAGGCGTTGCGGCCGGCTCGACCTGTTGAACGCCGGCGCTATCTGGAACCTGTGCCACGCCGGCTCCTTAAGCTGTTGGGTTGCTCGTTGACCACTTGAAGCCGAGCGATGATGCGTTGCTCAGCAGCGATCCGCCCGCGCCGATGTCTGCGCCTTCCGGAGCCTGCTGGGCTGTCAGCGTGTCTAGTCCGGCCTGTGCCGTGAAGCCGGTGGACTGTGATCTGTAGCCGTAGGCCTGCAGCTCCGAATTATTGAGCACCGTCTCGCTATCGAGTTGTCCGGTTTCTCTATTCCCGACCTGAACGTCTTCGGCGCTACCGCTATTTACGTCGATCCCGCTCGCGGCCTGCGCGCCCTTGATGCGACCGATATTGGCCGCGTTCTTCATGCTGGTGTCGGCCGCCTTGCGCTGGCCCGCGGCGATTGAATAGTCGGCGTTCTGGTTGGCGATCGTCGCATTATTGCGTGCGACTTCGGCAGAATAATTCGCCGCATTGGCGGTCGCTTGCCCAGCCTCGACCGCTCCCACTGCGGATACGCCGGCGCCAAAGATGCCGGCAGCCAAGGCCAGTGGTGCGGCGAATGCCATTCAGGCGGCCTCCTGCTGTCGGTAACACATGGCAATCGAATAGCCGTTCCCGATCGGAATCCGCGCTTCCTCGTTGACGTCAAATCTGCGGCTGAGTTCAATGCGCCCGAAATGCGATGACGCAGGTGCCTGCATCTCGTCGTCGGCTGGCACAAACCCGAGGAAGATTGCGAAGCGCTTGGCGGCTGTATCGCCATCGAGGATCGTCGTGTAAATGCGCCGCTTGACCGTCATGATCGCAGCCATCTGTCGACGCGATTCCTTGACCATCTCAATCGGGTACTTTGTTGCCGCGCTCGAAAACGCGAGCCAGATATATCCGATCGACGATAGCCTGCTGCCGGTGACGCCGCCGATGGCAGCCAGTTTTCCGTCAATCAGCCATGCCCGGCGGAATGTCGAGTCGTCAAAACGTCCGCGCAATTCGCGGTGCGAGTCGATGCCGATCATTGCCACGGCCTTCTGGTGTTCGAGCCGTAGCATTCTGGTCATGGCCCCACAATGCCATGGTTTTGCTTCGACGATTTCAAATCGCGGGGTCATTGCTGACCCTGTCTAGCACTTTTTTGCTGCTGTGGCGCTTTGAGTTGCGGATTATCTCCCGGCATTTCTTCCGAGACGAGGCTCAATATCTGCATCGGGAGCGGATAGTCCTGCTGGATGCAGACCTGACCCGGCGTGGCAAATCCACCGCCGACCGGGATCCTGATGTCTCCCGTGCGGAGCGGCGTAGCCAGTGCATTGTACGGCTTGAGCGGGAAGTTCGGACCGTCGTCCGGTACTGCGGTTAGGTTTCTCCACGCTACATCAACCTCCGCTGGGCTCTGTGTCGATCCGTCCGGTTGGTTACTCCCCATCTGTAGACCACGCGAGTTCTCGATCCGCGCGGTGACCGCGGCCACCTTCTTGCGCGCCCCCTGCACCGTCGGTTCTCCGCTGTCGAGATAAAGGCTCTGGAGTTGCGCTCGGAACCCGAGCCCGATGATCACGGCGCTGGCTGCGGTGGGGAGGTTGATCGTTCCATTTGCAGCGACCACCGTCGGCGGCACGACATTGCCGTCCGCCAGGCCCGTCACGGTCGCGCCCGCGAGGTGATTAAGCCCGGTAATCGTCGCAACCGGTGCTGTCATTGTCCATGATCCGGATGGTTGCGGCCGTGGGATCCCGCCTGAGTTCGGGATCTTCTGGGTGATCGGCGTAAGAATGTTTGCCGTGACGTGCTGGTTATCGGTGAATGCAGTGATGACGGCGATGCCGCCGCCGGCACGGATGACCGATCCAATATTTCCGACCGCGAAGACAGCCGCGTCGGCGCTAAAAGTCGCACTGTTGTCGAGCGTGACCGTTGCTGACGCCACGGATCCGGTATTGGCCGGATCGTTGAATACAAGCATGGGGTTGAGATATCCGGTGCCGGCCGGTGCAAACACGATATTGGTTATGACGCCGCCGACGATCGTGAGCACTGGAACCGCGCCGGCTCCCGGCCCTCCCGGCGATCCTGGCTGCATAGGCGCGTCGACGACCGTCGCCGTGGTGCCTGCCGACCAATTGGCGCCGCCGACCAGGCCGGTGACGCCGGAGCACGCGCCGAGTCCGGATGCTGTGTTTGCCGTCAGGTTTGCCGCCGGTGCTGGCTGCGGCAGCGATAGGGCGCAATCCACGCACCAGCAATCCTCGACCTGACCCCAGATTCGGTTGTCCATGCGCTCGATCATGTAGCCGGTGTTTGTGCCGGGGTATCGCTGGGTAGCGACATAGAGCGCGTCGACCGGAGGCTCCGTGACCGAGCAAACGCTTTCAAAGAATCCGTTTGTGTCGCTGCGGCCCCATCCGGCCACTTCCTGCGGTTTGAGATATGTTAGAGACAATAGCGTGCCGTCGTCACGCACAGCCCAGAGGACCTTGTAGGGCTCCTCGCACCAGGCCCATTCCTTGATGGTAAACCCAACGAACAGGTGCGATGAATTCAGAGTGATGTCCGTGCCGGTATAGATATTGGTGTAAAATTGATAGGCCAAATCTCGCACGATCGAGCCCTTGGCTTGCACATAGAGAATGTCGTAGTCGATCTTGATCGGAGGGATCGTGGCCGAGCATCCGTTATAGGCTTGCGGTTGCGCCTGTTGGGTCGCTGGTTCGAGCGGTTGCGGATTGAGCGAGCTCCCGCCCGTTCCAGTCAACTGCCAAGCCGAGAGGCCGGTTAGCACAACCAGCCCGCCCGGCATCGGGATCATGAACTGTATACCGTTGACTTGGACCGACCATGGTGCGCCGATGATGGCGTCGCTGCCGATTGTCGGAATGCGTTTGTCGAAGTTTTTGAACGCTCCCGGCTGCGAAAAAAAGTAAGTATCCGGCTGGTTGAGCGTGTTCGCGTATCCGCGACGCTCTTGGTAATATGCGACAGCGCCTGGAAATGTGCCGCTCGCCGGTCCGAGTGTGAGTGACGCCGTAGCTAGCGTTCCGTCGCCCGTGATGGTCACCGTGTCGCTCGGCAGATAATTCGAACCGCCAGCTTGGACGAGATAATCCACAACCTTCCCGCCGACGATGATTGGGGTCACCGCCGCACCGGATCCGGTCAGTGAATTGATGACCACAGCGGCATACGTATAGGTGGAACCGCCAGCGGTTGGCGACACGTTGATGATTGGCTCTTGCGCGAACGGATCGTTGTGCGTCGGCGGCACTTGGCTGAAATCAGCCACGATGTTGCTGTCGAGCATCTGATTGCCGTAGGCTTTGGCGGCAAATCCAAACAGTGAGCCTGCTGGCGGTGGCGTGGCGTCGCCGGGGGTTGCCTTGTAGACATTGAATTCGCTAACGCCCGGTACTGCGTTCCACGTTACGGTGATCGTGCCGGCGGTCGCCGCGATATTGACAGCGGCATTAACGGAAGCGATCGGCGATGCGACGCTCTCGGTCCCGTCATTCGGATCGACCGACGTAACGACATAGGCATAATCGATTGCACCGGATGTGCTCGCCGTGCCGGAGGCGGCTGCTGGCGGTACCGCACTGGTCGTTGCGATGACGGTCGAGAACGTCCAATTGTCGTCTGCGAGGCGCTTGAGATCCTGCGGAGGGTATTCGATCCTGGTCTGCTGGTTGACGCAGCAGATCGACATGTCGTCGGCAGATTCGGTGAATTTTATATATGGCAGGTCGGCCTCTGCATAGGGTGTTGCCAGCGTGTAGATGCGCGATGCGCTACCGCCAGCTGTCCATGCGCCGAATGCTGTGGAATCGATCGCGTTGCCGTAGACGTCATTGATCTGAAATGTCGCCGGGCCCAGCGCGGTGATCACATAGGTCTGCCCGTTGACCTGCGTCATTCCTCCAACGCTAGCGATCTGGACCCAGTCGCCGTTGACGAGCGCGCCCGGTGTCGCCCACACGACGCTGTAAGTAGCACCGGCCCCGGCGCCGCTCGTACTGCCTTGGTTGGCTGGATTGGCTGGGACCGCCGAATATCCTCCGACGATCGAGAACGTCATCGTATGCGGGCCGAATATCCCTGTCTGGAATGTAGCACCGGCCCCGATCCCAGTGGTTGAGGCTTGCGTAAACGTGCCTGGGCCATTGCTGGTGAAGGATCCGGAGCTCGATATCACGAACGTGGTGATTGCCCCGCCAGCGCCGATCCCCGTAACGGTCAGCACTGGCGGTGGAACCGATATTCCTCCAGCCAGCGTGATCCTGTCGTTGACCACATATCCAAGGCCGCCAGTGAGGAGTGCCAAACTCACTAGCGATGTGGTGATGACCTGGATCTGGGCGGCCAAAACCGAAACACCTCCGGCCAGCGTAATAAAATCTCCGCGCACATAGGACGAGACGACTGCGCCGTTGTTCGATGTAACCGAGACGCCGGTGCTCAGTGCCTGGAACGACACGACAGCCGGGTTTGCTTTGGTGATCCCGGTGATGGCGAACGGGCTTTCCGTAACGAAGGCCCCGTTCAAGATCACCCGCATGTAGAGGTTGCCGAATTCAAGCGCGAGGCCTTGGTTGATGTTGAATTGAAACGTAATCATCCGCGGTGGATAGGCTCGTCCGGTTTGCCTGGAGAATCCGACGAAGGCGGTCCCTGCCCGGCTGTAGTAGCCGCCGCGTATCCCCACATAACCATTCCGAAATGTCGACGCCCCTAGGTGAAACCTGGCTAGGTCTGTCCTGCCAAACAATGCAGGCGACACCTCGCCTATCGTGAAAGCCGTCTGCCCTATTGAAACAGTCATTGCCCGGCCTGTGTCGCGATGCTAAAACAAGCGAGGCCCACGTCCGTTGACGCGGACAGTGAGCCTCTAGCCGATGAGCGCTTGGATGGAACGCCGCAATGGCTGACACCACAATAGAACATCGCGTCTGGCACATCTACAAGGTCACCTGCCTTGTGAATGGAAAATCGTACATTGG
>QGNH01000694.1_pt2 | contig 22037 bp, 27 predicted proteins | sample 1735481 | NCBI WGS metagenome assembly QGNH01 (sample SAMN09239004, study PRJNA386568) | Viral metagenome, whole genome shotgun sequencing project.
GGCGGGTCGTAAGCGAGCGCGACCGTAATTCCGCGGGCTCCCTTTGTGGACAAGAACGACGGCGGCACCGGAATCCGATAGAAATGAAGTTTGTCTTCTTCAAGTTCCGCCTCGGTAACCAGTTGGACGGATTGTTCCGACGACCAGACGAAGCGATCGAGTCGCGGCTGGCCGTATCCGACGAACCTGAGCGCGGTATCTTCATCCACAAGCCATTCCTCGCCGCAAGCCGGGGTTCTGGCAGTGCTTGCCACCAATGCACGTACCGCATTCGCGGAAGCCGGGGCACCAAACAGGCCTTCCAGACTCCGTTCCGCAAGGGCGGCCGCATGAGCCACATGCGGGCAGGAGAATGACGTGCCGGTCCTGCTGCCGATGAACCGCCCATCTTGTTCGCGGATGATTGTCGGCTCTCCGACCAGGAAGTGCCAGTCGTTCCAACGAAATCCCTCGGCTCCCATCCGCTGCAGCGCGTAATTGCCCCCGTAGTCAGCGAACTCGGGCTTGATGCTCTGGTTGTCCCGGCGATAACTACATCCAGGGCCGGTGCGGGTGAATGGACTGGGGCCGCCCCGTGGCGCGCCAGGAACTGCATCCGGAATACGCAGGATCCTACCCACGAGTTGGACGGCCATGGAGTCGTTACGCGCGATTGAACCAACGGTCACCGCAAGCGCCGCCGTACCTGGGTTGCAAACCCGATGATCCGCAGTCAGCACCTGATCTCGGACGGCCCGCTGAATATCCACCAAGGCTCCATTGGCTTCAGGCATCTCGGGATACCGATTGCCGGCGGCGACGACAATGACGATGTCCAGTTCCCGCGCGAGTTCGTCCAGCTTCTCGGCCCACGGGAACTGACGACCGTCTTCGTAAGGCGCCAGGTCGTCACCAACAGAAAGGTTGAACACCCGGCAGCCCCACTCATCGTGAAAGTGGCGAATGGCATCTTCAATCGTGTGTTCGATTCGGTTCTGATCCGGGAAGACGGCTCGCGGCCGGCTTGGATCTATCGGGTTCTCTTCGTTTCGAAGCACCTTCGCCGAGCAAATTCGAACCTTTGGGTTCCACTGCCCAGTCTCGATACAGTTCGCGATGTCGCCGTACACGGCAAGCCCTGCGACCGAGGTACCGTGGCCGTTCTGGTCTACCTCGGTATTCTCGCCGGTATCGAAGTCGCGCTCCGCAACTACCCAATTCCTCAGAAATGGATGACCGGAAACGACGCCACTATCCACGACGCATAGCATTGGGTCGCTTTCGTCCGGTTGTTGACCCTGATCGAGCGGTGGAAAGTCCTCAAAGAAGCGCGTGTATCCTGCTGCCACATGCGGCGGCAGGTCTACGCGGGCGACGAGGTCGATCCCGAGCAGTTGTTCGGCGAATGCCCTGGTCGCCTGCACCTTCACAAGCAATAGGCTGGCGGTGCGCACTTCGTCCGTGACTCGGCAGCCGGCCCGTTGGCAAGTAGCCCGAAACTCCGCAAGCACTTCGCGAGCGCTACCGTCGTCCTCGGGCCGCCACAGGTCCACATCGAGGTAGAACGGGTCAGCTTGGGGGAAGCCTTCCGTCTTGATGCGCCTCCCCATCCGATCCTCGCGGGAGACGCTCCTGACCTGCTGGAGGGAATCAAAGAACTTCTCTCGACCCTTCGGTGGGAGGACCGGTTGCGCCACCGGTTCACCCCGATAGGCCGCAATCTCGCGTTGAAACCCTCGAATGGCGGCTTCACTCGGGAACTGCACAACCGTCCGGACACGCGTCTGGTCGGCTTCCTCGGAAACGCTCTCATCTACGACCTGGGCGTGAAATCTTTCGACGAAGTCATCGCGAGTGTCGTAGTTGACCGTGTTGAATTCCAAAACCACTAGGCGGTTTGGATCGATCCCGACAGATTCCCGTCGCTGTGCCGTTTCCCGGACCGCCTGGGTCGTCTGGTTTGTCAGGGTCGCGGCGTGTTCACCCCGATCCGGAGGCGTCGGGACTGGAGGGAAAAAGGGCCGTCTCCTCCTACGCTCCGGTTCGTCGGGCTGTCGCTCTATCTCGATATGCGGGAATTCACCGTCGCCAGGAATGAGTGCCATCGATGTCAGTCGCGATCTACGGTCGGCGCGTCAGATGCCGAAGCTTTCCGCAGAACGGACTGGCGATATGCGTGCCGCGCGAGAGCATCCTCCACGTCGGAGTCAGTAACTTGTCGGCTGTTGCGTAGCACGCACGCTTTTCGAATGTCGAGGCATGCGCGCTCGGCATCCGCATATGAAGAACCAGAGAAGGCTGCAGCGATTCGATCTATTTGGGCGTCAGTGGAACTCACCGGGTTAAGACGCTTCCTCGCCAGGAGCTTCAGTTGGGATTCCTGAGGCCGTTCGAAGCGAATGGTCTCATCGAAGCGCCGCCAGACGGCCGGGTCCAGCACCTGTTCGAAATTGGTCGCGGCGATAACGAGGGAACGGCCATCGAAATTGTCCACGATCTGCAGAAATGAGTTGAGCACACGCTTAATCTCGCCGTGCTCGGTGGTATCGTCGCGCGAGCGGCCAATGGCATCGAATTCATCAAAAAACAACACCCACTGGCCGCGCCTCGCGTATTCGAAAACCTTGCGCAGGTTCGCGGCGGTCTCTCCCAGCAAAGACGACACCACGGCATCGAAGCGGACGTACAACATGGGAATTGCCAGTTCGGCCGACATTGCTTCAGCCATGGCGGTCTTGCCGCAACCCGATGGACCACAAAAGATGACGCGGCGGATCGGGACTAGGCCGTTTGCTTCCAGGACGTCCCATTCCCGAAACTCACGCAGTACGCGGTCTACCGCACAGCGAACCGGAGGCTCCAGCACGAGGTCGTCCATGTATCGCTGGGGCTGGCGCACCTCGAGCAGTGCCATTCTGCGTTCGGAATCCGTCGGACCCGGCTCCATTGGGACTAGCCGTTTCAGCGTGCCCTGTTCTGAGTGACCGTTTCGCAAAATTCGTTCCAGTTCATTCGCGAGAATCGAGTGTTGCTTCTTACGCTCTTCGACGATTAGCTCCTCGGCGGCCTGCTTGAACGCCTGATCGTCGCGGCGTTGGTACCCCGTGAATAGCTTCTTAAGAAGGTCTGCCCTCGCCATTTGCCACACCGGCTCTCGACCCTTCAGAATACTCCATCGACGCCAGGAGAAGGGCGTCCACCATAGCGGCGCTGCGGAATTGTAGACGATTTAATTGTCTTGATTGGGTGGCGGAGGGGGATTCCGCTGGCCAGAATCACTGAATTGTGGGGGGAGTGCGTGGGAGCCGTCCAGGACGCATGATCAGGTCCTCGATCACCATGCGCGCCACGGCGACCCAATAGTCGCTGACCGGTTCGTGGCCATACTTCTTCCGCGCGTAATCCAAACCGATGTTCTCGCGCGTCGCAGTGAACGCGGCCGAGAGGTTCAGGGCCAGACGCACTTCTTCGCTGATCGGTTGATCGCCCATATAGAGGATTAGTTTACCGGAACCTTGGGGCGCTCCTGCGAAGTGCGGCCCATCAACTCGTCCCACCGCCGGGCGGCTTCCTGGTCACGCCCGCGCATCGCGTGGCTGTAGATTTCGGCAGTCACGCGGACGGACGAGTGGCCCAGCCGCTCCGACACGGTCGCCAGATCCACGCCGTCTGCCAGCAGGACCGACGCGTGGCTGTGGCGGAGCGTGTGGAGGCTGGCGCCTTTGGGCAAGCCCAGCTTCCGGCAGAGCAGCGACACCGACGCGGAAATCGAATCGGGCTTCAGCAGTGTGCCATCGGGATTCGCGAATATCAAATTCAGGTCTGTGCGGTAATCGGGACCGAACTTCCTGCGGAATTCGTCCTGGCGTTGCCGGTGGGCGTCCAGTGCCGTCAAGGCCGAACCCGGAAGCTCGATTCGCCGTGGCCTTCCGGATTTGGTGCTTTTGAAGAGCAGGACCTCTTTCGTCTGTGTCAGCGACCGATCAATAAATGCGCAACCGTCCCGGATGTCGGACCAGCGCAGCGCCAGGATCTCGCCGCGGCGCGCGCCGGTCGCGGCCGACAAATCCAGGAACATCGGCAGGCACCAGGGGCCCGTCGCGGACTCGACCAGCCGTGCTTGCTCCGCGGGCATCAACGCTAGTCCTTCGTGCTTCTTTGCAACCGGCGGTTCGCTGCGCCTTACCGGATTGCTGGTGACCAAGCCCCAAAGTTCCGCACGTCTGAAGGCGCTCGACACAACGCCCGCGATGCTGCGGACGGTCTTAGCCGCCAGCGGGCGCGGCTTTTTGGTCTTGCGATGGTGGCCGCCCGATTCCAGCAGCCGGTTCCATTCTCTGCTCAGATGAAGCGGCGTGATGTCCGTGAGCCGCATTGCCAGGAGATCGGGGTGGAGGCACGCCGCTTGCTCGTGGTATCGCTCGATCGTCTTGGGCGCCAGCTTCTTTTCCGCGTGTTGCCGGAAAAACTCCTCCAGCAGGGTCGAGAGCGTCTTCGGAGGCTCGGCCGCCACGCCGACGCCAGCCTTCGCCATCGCGAATTCTTGCTCTTCGTCTATTCGCCGCTTTGCCTCGGCGTCCTGTGCCGCGCCCTTGGTGGCGAAACCAAATCCCCTGACAATACGCCGATTATCGCGGGTCGATCCTGGCCCGTCGAACTTGTACAGCCACGTGATCTTACCCTTGCGTTTGCGTTTGTGGACCGACATCAGTGAACCCTTACCTCGGGTTCGTTTTGAAGTCCAGGTCCGGTCCGCATGCCGCAGGTCCGCTCCCATTCTTCGTAGGCGTGCCGCGTGACGATCCATCGCCGGCCCAACCGGATGCCGGGGAGAATGCCCTGCTCCAGCATCGCGTACACCGCCAGCCGGCCGATATCGAGGCGGCGGGCGATCTCGTCTACCGACATCCTGTTAGATGGCCGGTTACCATTTTCATCGGACATAAGCTATGACCAATCGTTCGAATCAGAGAGACACGGCAAGCGCCGACTCGCGCCCGCAGATATAGAGCTTTTCCCGCGCCCGAGTTGATCCCACATAGAACTGCCGGATCACCGAATCGCGCGCCGCGCCGCCACGCGCGTACTGGGCGTCGCCCGCCTGGCTCAGGTCGGGGAATAAATAAACAACATCGGCCTGGCCACCCTTGACGGAGTGGATCGTGCCGACCATGACCTGCGGCGTCTGCGCCAGGCCACCCGGGCCGCGAATGGCGGCGACCTGGGCGGGAAACTGGACCCGAGCGCCAACATCGGCCGTCAGGCGCGTGCGCCACCACTCCAGCAGGTCGCGGTAGCTGCCGTCCCACGCAGCCATCAGCGATTCGAGCGCAGCCGGTTCGAAGATCTCGTCGAGACGCTCTACCGTTGCGGTTTGGGCGATATCGTATTGACTGAGCTTCTTCTTAGCCCCGTGCCGCAGAATACCCTTCGACTGCAGCACCTCTGCCCACATCGCCAGATCGCCATGGGTCCATGGATGGTGGCCGTCGCCGTAATCTGGGTGGCCAGCCAGGAGCGCGAGGATCCGGTTCACCGTTGACCCGCGCTTTCCGGTACGCAGCGGGTTCCAGTAGCCATTGCTCTTGCGGTACGGATTGTGGAATGGAATGCCTTGTTTGCGCAGGACCGCCACTAGCGGCTTGAGCATGTAAGCGCAGGCTGTCAGGAACATGACCGTTTTGCCATGCTCCAAGTGTTCGACGGCGCTGCTGAGGATAGCGAACTCGGGCCGCTTGTATCCGTCGCGCGACAGGCGGTCGAGCGCGCCGTCCTCTGGGCGCGGCAGATATTCCTTTTCCTGCCGCCGAGTGACCTGGTGGATGAGGGACTCTGCAAACCGATGCACGGCGCGCGGCACGCGGTAGCTCTGCTTCAGGATGATCTTGTGGTCGTCCGGAATGTCGGGATCGAGAAAAGCATCGGGCGTGGCTCCCGTGAAAGTGTAGATGGTCTGGTCATCGTCGCCCGCCACAATGAAATAGTTCCCGCGCTCGCCCCACTTCCGGACCAGCGACAACTGCATCCGGTTCAAATCCTGCGCCTCATCCGCGAAAATCACGGAGGGGTTATGCGGCGCCAGGGCAACTTCGCGGAGGGATATCTCAATCAGATCCGTGAAGTCGAGCAGCCCGTTTTCCCGCTTATACTCCGTCCACCGCTGCGCGAATTCGGCCACCGTCTTCGGCCACAGTTCCGGTGGGAGCATCAGACCGCGGAACCGGCTCAACCTTTGTAGTTCGGTATCGCCGTCCTTCTCCGCTTCGGAATCTTCGTCCACCGACTCTTCTCCATCGAGCTTGTGCTGCTTCCGGGCCGGCGTGATTGGGAGCGAAGGGTTGTCGCTGTTCCATTCGTCCACGTTGGCCTCGGCGATTTCCGGGCCGCCCAGCGCATGCCAGCAATGCGAGTGCAGCGTGCCGACGCGGTCGTTCCCAATCGGGAGATCGCGTCCGGCCAGTTCTGCGGCCGCAGTGCGCGAGAACGATGTGACGAGGACTGAATCCGCGCCGTAGCGTTCCACCGCGCGCCGGATCTGCCGGGTCAGGTTGGTTGTCTTGCCCGTGCCCGGTGGGCCGAAGATCCGGTACTCAGAGGTGACCTCGTGGTCGCGCCGGCCGATTTCCTCGAGGCTGCCCGCTGCCAGTTGCTCAGTGGACGACATCGGCGGCTCCCTCGTGACCTTGCTGTTTGTATTCATCCGGGTCGAATTCTGACTCGGGCAGCACCCACCGGCGCTGGTCCTTACTCTTCCCCTTGCCTGCCCCGCGGACCTTCGCCGTCCTGGCGCCCAGTGCTGACAGCATCCCCGTGATCATCTTGACGGACAGGTTCTGGAAAGTCGTTTTGTTGACGTAGATCTGGAAGTCCGACGCGCAGATCGAGATCAGTCCATTCAGCAGCATCGGCTTTCTCCGGTCCTGGACCCGCTGCCCTTCGATGGACGGAATGAAGTTCGTCTCCGACAAATAGCTCTGGAGATACATGCGCGCCGCGCCTTCCCACTCCACCTCCTCCGTGGCTTCTTCGACGAAGCAGGCATCCAGCATCGCCTGGGAGATCTGTTCCCAGTGTTTCGCCTTGATTTTCGGAATGATCTTGCCCACCGTTGCGGCGATCGCCATGCGGACTGACTCTTGAGCAATGAGCTTGCCTACGTGGGCGAACTCGATCTTGCGCCCGTCGCACAATTCCATCCGGTACTGAGGCTCCTTGCCATCGATCTTTATGAGGCGTTGGATCGGGACTCCCAACGCGAGGGAAATCCGCTCGGTCAACAGCACTTTAGCGGCGGAGTCGAGAGCCGCCGGTGAAGCCGCCCGATCCTCCTCCGGCGCAACGGACGCGCCCTGTGGCGCGTCGGGGCCGGTCTGGCGCGGCGTTTCGGGACTGCCAGGCGTGGCTGCGCGCTCAGTAGACGCCGCCGCAGGCGCGGGCTGCGCCGGAAGCGGTGAGTCGATGCCGCCGATCCGGTAGTTCGCCTTTGCAATGGTCCGTTGGAAGTACTCCAGGCGCTTCGCCTGGGCCCGCCCGTGATGCGCACGGTTATGGATGATCAGATTGACGATCTGCTGTTCCGTCAGGCCGGCATCGACACCGAAGTCGGCGAGCGCCATATCGTACCCGGAGTTGCTCTGGTCCTTGAGATCGTGGCGCAGGCGCAGCCACGTGTTCCGGAACTTCATGGCGGTCTGCTCACCCACCGCGCTGCCGTCCATCCATCGCTGCAGCAAGTCCTCCGGGATGCGAGCGTTCAAGTCGATCACCAGAGGCGTGTCTTTGAACCGCTCTGCCCACTCGCGCGACGCCTTTTCCTGTGCCTCCAAATCGGGGATGTTGGCCGCGTCCAGGACTTCCTCGAAATCGGACAGGTTGTACCGGCGATCCGTGGTGCTGTGGACCGTCACGTCCTTCGGATGAGCCGGATCCTTGTGGTTCTGGGTGCCGGGGATGCGCAGAATGCGCGCCAGGTCCGACAGCCGGTCGTATGCCCAGCCGCGCGCCGCCGCATTGAGCCTGAGCATCGTATGCCAGCGCGCGACGAGGCGCGCCACGTCCTTACGATCCTCTTCCGAATCGAAGATGTACGGTTCCTTGAAGAGCCACCATGCGTGCGCGCCATTGCCGGTGGCGACGACGATGGTCGGAGTCATCGAGGCGGGAATGATCGAGAGCGCGTCCTCAATCGTCGCCGGAAGCGGCTTGGTGCCGTGCGCCGCCGACCTGAGATCGAAGTCGCCGCCGAAGCCGGTGATGCCCGCGATCTCATCCGACGTGCAGCGTCGGGCGGGACCGTGATCTGTTCTTGAAAGTCCCATACCGACGTACACGTCGTGGCCGTTGCAGTTGCCGGCAAAGTCCGCAGCTTTCCTTACATCCTGGAACCAATGCGACCGCTTGTCCTGCAGCGTCCACAGCAGAACATATTGTTCCTCCGGCTTGTACTGCCAAAGGAGGTTGAGGAAATCGTGCGGCGTCATCTTGTGAGATTCCAGAAACGGCGCAAAAACCGTTCCTCCGCGACGCAGGGCGGCCATGGGTGGATGAGGAGGTGTTCCGAGGGCGCGACGCCGCACTCCGCAATGATCCAGTCGAGATCGTCCACCGTGGTCACGTCGCGGAATTCTGTGGCCAGCAGGAGCTTATCCGCCAGCATTACCGACTTGGGCATTTCCGGCTGCAGGCCGAATTTCTGGCAGACCGCCAGCATGAGCCGGTCTTCCGCGATCCGGTAAATGCCCATTTCCGGGTCGCGCTTTATGGGTGCGGGCAGATCGCAGAGATACGCTTCGCTGGCATCGTGCATAAGCCCCCACAAGGCGTCCTGGGCCGGAACCAGTTCGCTCACCAGTACCGAGTGCTGACCGACGCTGTAGAAGCCATCCGTGTGCCCCAGGAACCGGCACATCTGCGATAGCGAATGCGCCACGTCGTCAATGTCGATCTCCTCCGGGTGGGGAGAGAGCGAGTGGACATGCTTGCCGGTGTAGGTCAGGAAGTACCGTGCTGGTAACCTCCTGTTGCGGTCATCCCCGGAGTCGTTATGGCAGATCGTTTCCCGCCGCTTCACCTTGGTCTGCCTTTCCCGTTCCAGCACGTCCCGTTTCCGTGCGCCACCCGCCGCTGGGCACGCCATACCATTGCTCTGCCGTCCGAATCGCATGCTCCAGATACGGCGATACGAAATCCTTCCGCCGAGCGTGCGCGGCTCGCGATCCGGCAAACATGGACCAGCGGTCGCCGTCGCGGACCAACCAGACACGGAGGGAGCAATCTCCGGTCAGGCAGCCGGTGTCGGCGGGAATCGCGGCTTTGTCCGGCGGCGTGCATTCGACCGCGACGGGCGCCCTCGCCAGCCACTTCTCGTACGCCACAAACCGCTCGCCGTTCCAGACGGTGATCGTGGCATCGTCCATCGGCGCGTCCGGAGGAATCTGCTCCAGTAGCGACGGCTGCATCGGCTCCCGCACCGCCGCCTCCTGCTGCTCGCGTAGGCGGCGTAAGGCTTCGCGTCCGTACGCCAAGTCCATCACAAGACTCCCGTCATCTCTTCCTGCCACAGGCGCAGGCGGCGGGGCTCGTATTCCGCACGCCGCCAATATTCCCAAGGCACTCGCTTGTCGTAGGCGCCAACCACCCACCTCTGGAACCCGACCAGTTCGCGCGTGCGGCGAAAAGGCATCGGGTACGGAAGTGCGCCAAACTCGCGGAGCTGGCGCCGGCGGTAATCCCGGTCCGCATGGGTCTCGCCAGGCGCGAAGCCAATCAGCATGTACACGAGCAGATGGCGTGGGCGCACTCCGTTCTTGCACAGCAGCTCGAGCCCGGCGAAGAACCGCGCCTCATCGCGGGAGTTGTCCCACGCCGTGTAGAGCCTCCGTTTGCTCATCTCCGAGTCGCGGTAATCGACGGATGCGATCCCCTCGGCCTGCTCCGATGTCAGGATGCGGGCATTGATTCCCTGCGTGAAGCAGACCTTGAACCGGCCATCGCGCATCTCCGTGAGGCGGACGCACCACTGCGGATTGCCAAAGAAATCGTTATCGAGCAGTACCACCTCGCGGGGCCACGGATCGCCACGCCAGATTTCCGCGATGGTACTCTCCGCGCGGGCGCGCCCTTCTTTCGTGGGCACAACGCAAAATGGGCACTGGAGGCGGCAGCCGCGCATTGCGAACCCGATGCTCCGCCGGTACTCAGGATAGATGGAGTAATCCAGATTGCCGGTGGTGACTCCGATGTCTTCGAGCCGCCGGACGAGGTCCCATCCGGTGCCGCCGACGACCGCATCGGGGTACGTGGCAAGGACCCGGTACGCAAGCGGGCGGCTGCTCTCGAAGATCGTGCTGGCGTAGACGTGCTCGAACGGCTCGTCGAAGAGACCGCCGAAGTCGTTCCCATGCCGGAGCTCGACGCGGTCTCCGCGTTCGCGGTGGTGCGCCGCAATCCGCATGAGCGCGAGGTTAGGAAGCTTGCCGTCGATCTGAATAAGGAGCACGTTCACGGAAGCGTGTCCTCCTCGCTGCGCGGCTTGAGATGGCGGTCGGAGGCGATGCCGACCGCGACCAAGTCTGCCGCCTCCCCCAGATGGATGCGCGCGATGATACCCGCCTCCATCAAAGCGCGAGCAACATCGCGGGCCGGGGTATCCCTTGCGTCGCGGCGCGATTGAAGCCGGTCCTCCACAATGGCGGTGGCAATGACGTCAGCCGCGGTCGTCCAGCCACTGTCGTCGATCACGCCCATTTCGAGGAGATCCCTGGCGAATCCTTCGCCCAACTGCTTCGGCGTCCGAATCATGCCGTCGCCGCCCGAAGATTGCCGGTGAGCACGTGGGGAGTCACGCCGACACCTCCGGCGCTGCGGTCCGAGGCGGGCGGTCCCATCCCCATTTGTAAGCAGGCAGCACGGCGGCCGCCTTTTGGTCCTGGTCGGGATGGACTTGGACGGCGTGCTTGGTCACGATGACGGCGTCGACGCCGTGGTGCTTCAGAAACCGGCAGACGCTGAAGGCCAGGGCAAACTCACCCGCGCCGAAGACGTGAACCGTTTTGCGCTTCACGCTGCCTCCCGGTCGAAGTGGATGTGGCCACAGTTGGGGCAGCGGGCGGGTGGCTCGTCGCTTTGCCACCTGTACTGTTGGCACCCGGCGCAGATCCAAACCGGCGCCGGCGGCCGCTTCAAGCCCAGGATTGCCAGTGCGTCATCGGTTGACCGCGCAACGCCGGTAATGGCTCCGGCGATCTTCCACTCCAGCAACCGCTCCGTCTGGAGCTTCGTCAACTGCGAGGAAGGATCGTTGGGGCGCTTCACTTCAATCTCGAAGTGGCGGCCGTTGATGCTCCCGTACAAATCCGGGTCGCCGGCCAAACCCATGACGGTGCCGTGACGCTTCCGGACCACAACGCCGGGGAGTCTCCTCAGCGCCGCTGTGATCCTTCCCACGACGGCTTTCTCCAGCACCGGCTGCCGCCTCACAACCGCACCGCCGGCACGCCTTCCTGTATCGCGAAGTGAATGCTGGACGTGAAACCCCGCACTGCGAAGTACCCGCGCAACAGGCGCAGCGCGCGGGCGTGGATCTGCGATACGCGACCCTCGCTGATGCCCAGGCGCTCCCCGATCGCGCGCATGGTCTGGCCGCCGTGGTAGTAAGCGTCGAGCACAACGCGTAATCGCGCCGGCAGGGTCTCAATCGCGGCACACAGGAGGCGCCGGCATTCTGCGGCCGCCGCGTAGTGGTCGGGCGCCTCCAGGACGCCGGGAATCTGGTCCGGAAAGATCAGGGGCAGCGGTTCCGCGGGCGGCTCAGCGCCTTCGGCCCTTGCGCGTGCCCGCGCGCAGCGGGACAGGTGATCGTTCCGGCGCAGGCCATCCATGACCGCGCCGCCAATGCGCCGACGCGCATAGGTGCCGAACGGAACGTTCTTCCGGGCGTCGTACCGCGCTGCGGCGTACATCAGGCCGAGCCGCGCATCCTGGTGGATATCGTGGGAATCGAGGTGGCGTGGCAGCCGCTTCGACATATTGCCCGCGATGTTGGCAGCGAGCCCGAGATGTTCAATTACAAGTTGTTGTGTGCCCATTTCATTGTTCGCTACGCCCGAATTGCACAACCGACACCCGGCGCACGCCGCATTTCGCGCAGGTTTGCACGTCCACATTGCGTTTGCCCTCAAACACGGGCCAACGGCGCGGGAATCCCCAGGTGTGAAGACAGAGCCACTTCAGGAGGGTCATGGCTCGCCTCAGATCTCGGGAAACGGTTCTGGACTGTTCCCGCCGGACCGCCACACGAGGACTTGAATCGGCCTGCCCTCGCGGTATGCAATCCACGCCTTGAAGAAGATGGCTACGATCTCCTTTAACGGGAGCTTTGCTTTGGCGGTGGAGTTCTGCCACAAGCGGTGGCGAAGTTGGTAAACCGGACTGCGTTTTGACAGATTCGCGCCGTCCGCAAGTTCGGCGAAGAACCGCTCGGCGAGGTCCAGGTCCTGCTGGCTGAACAGGTAATAGCAGAACCCCACGACGCGGGGCTGGACAAGCCTCCGTGACCAGCCCGTGGAACGCCCGGCAATCGCCGCAATACGTGGGTCGGCTTTGGCCCGAGCTATGACCTCGGTCTTGGTGGGCTTACAATCCACGTTCTGGACGCGGTGAATCCCGTGCTTCTCATGCACGAGAAGCAAGAACGCCAGAGCCGACGAGCCAGTTGCGTTCTCGACGCCTTCCATCTGCGCCACGTGCGCAGCCGTGCGGGGCAACACGTCGGTGTCGATGGTGTCGAGGCAGTCGGGATTGAGTCCGAAGATCACGTCGGTGTCGAACGGCACATTGGCCTCAACGCACGCCAGCAAGCGGTGCTGGCCGTCCAGGAGTACGCCATCGCTGCCGAACCGGATCGCGCCGCCGTTGTACTTCCATCGCCCCTGTTCCATATCGATGGCGATCTCCAGCCAGTGCCCATCGGTCGGTTTCCGATTCTTCTTATTCGTGGCCTCCAGCCAGTGCCTTGCGATCGCTGGTGCGATCAACATCCGAATACGGATGGGAGTGGTGGCCCCAAGCAGCGAATCGAGATTGTCTTGATTCAGCAGATCAAGCGAGATCTGCGAGGACGGTTTCGATGAATTCATTCGTAGTCTCCAGTTGTTTTTTCAGTCGCTCACCGCTATCGCTGCGTCGAATACTCGCCGCGAGATTCTTCGCGGTGAGTTGACAGGCGGTGATTTCCGCACACGCACGGTACACGCGCAGGGCCCACTCCGCAGCCAAACGGTCGGAGTTGTCCGGGGCGGTCTCGGACGGTGGCACAGGAACGCCGGAATGCTCCCGCCGGCAATTGCCGCATTGGGTTTGGTGCGTAGGCCAGTGGTGGCCACACGTGGCGCAGTGCCATACTTCAGCGGAGAACACGTCTCCGCAAGTGGGGCAGGTAAAGACTGTCGGCTGCTGTTTCTCCCTGCCGATATTGGCGGTATTGATCTGGTAAGTCGTGCCGCCGCGCGAGGCAGTGCGCGTTTCTATCTTGTGAATTTCACAAGATGCCGTGAGCTTCTCCCGGTGCCTGGCGACCGTAACATGATCGACGCCGACATGCCGGGCGATTGCACTGTCGCTCAGGCCCTGCGACTTCGGATGGGTGAGCGCCGCTCGGACAGCCCTCTGCTTGTCCCTGTTATCGCGGCGGATTCCGTTAGCCTTGTTTGCGCCAAAGCTATGCCACTGCGCATCCTCTAATGTGCCCTGGTGGACCTCGCCAGCGATCTCGGCGCGGCCAGCTACCAACGCCGCTTGGACACGGTGGAAGCCGTCGGCCAGCCAGTAGTCCGTTCCGTCGTAGAACACAATTACCGGCGGAAACTTTGCGCCATCGGCCATCGCATCGGCGTAATCCTGGACGGCTTGGTAATCGATGGATGTACGCGGCTGTGTGCCGCCGTCCGTTCGAATATCGTCGATCTTAAGGACTGTGCTCATTCCTTCGCCTCCGGAAGCTTCGGTGTGCTGGAATTGTTGGTGTCCATGGGGCTTCCCGGTTGGCGGGGAGTCGGTTAGCGAACCAACCGACTCCCGCGTCGTCTACTTCGCCACGCGATCACGGATCCTCATTCCGCGGCCGCGCCGGGTGAAACGCGCCCGGAGATCGATTCCGCCAGGGCCCGGAATTCCGACGCCCGCGCGATTTCATCGGCCGACAGCTTCCGCACGAACTTCATGGCGGCCTTGCCGTAAACCTGCTGCTGCGCGTTTTTGGCTTCCACTAGGTCGATCCGGACGATGCATTGGTAGTACTGGATGCCCTGCGTGACGAGCTTCAGAAAGAACTGGCGCACCGATTTCAAGCTGGTCGGCGGCAGGCTGACCACTTCGAGAAACATCGAAGTGCCGCGGAGCATGAACAACTGCTTTGCCTGCTTGCAGGCCTGGGCGCCGGTCTCGTGGTTCGAATCCCACTGGGCCATCGGGCACTTCACGCACTCCCCGCCCAGACTGAGGCCCGCTTTCGCGATGCCCGTGACGCCATCGAGCGACGAGCAGTCGGGCGGCTGGTTCTTGATCTCCTTGCCGGGGTAATATGCCCGCGTGTCCCGCGCAAAGGCGATCACACCCTCGATGGACTGCGCGGTCTCGTGCCCTTCGAGGGTCGGGATCTTCCACAGGGCCTCGCCGTTCACCGGCTTAATGCGGGGCAGATCGAATTCAGTGATACTGCCGGACGCGATGTTGACGGCAAACGCCTCCTGCACCGCCCGCGCTTCTTCTTCCGACACCGTCAGAGCGTGTGGCGCCGGGGCAATCCTTGTAAGTTCCTGCGACATGGTTTCTCCTATGCGTTTTTGCTGCTTTTGGTACTGCTGAGTTTGAAAACCAGGGAGACCTTCAGTGCGGCGCCGAGCGGCGCCGGGAGCGCGGCACGGAGATCACCCTCCGAAACGACCCGCTTCTCCCTGCTGGCGGTTTCGCGCAATTCCTTCCATGTCTCGCGCACCAGAGCCGTGAGCGAGTTGGCGTTGTAGTTCTCGGCGACATACTGGCCAAGCTCCGATTCCTTCAGTGCGTCAACGACTTCACCGCGGTCGTTGAGCGGGCTGGCGTACACATCCTGATAGATGGACAGGTAGCGAGTGGTTGCGCCCTCGGCCTTGACGTCCATCCCCGGCACGCCCGCCTCGATGAACATCGGGATGATGATCTCTTCCAGCTCATCGAGTCTCTGCTTGGTAGCCTTGAGCTCTGCGTCTAATTCCCTCTTGCGCGTCTCCAGGGACACAAATTCCCTGAGCGGTTCCATGTTCATGGCCGTTTCTCCGTTCTGCCGTTACTGTCTGCTGGCTAGTTTTTGATTTCCGCGAGGATCGCTTCGACGATTTCCGCGCGCCGTTCCAGGGCGCGCATGATCTTCACATCCACCGTGTTCCTCGCCACCAGGTGAATGTGCTGGACTGGCCTGGTCTGACCAGGCCGATGTACGCGGGCTTTCGCCTGCTCATATTTCCCGAGCGAGTAACCCACCGAGAAAAAGATCGAGTACCGGGCGCGCGTGAAGTCCACGCCCTCACCGCCCGCCTGAATCTGCACAGCGAGCACCTGGGCCTCTCCTTCCTGCCAACGCTTCAGTTCGTCGCGCCGCCCCGAAAGCTCCATGCTCCGGAGGCCCAGTTTCTGGCACGCCTCATGCACGCCATCCAGGTCCGCGTGGAACCAGCAGAAAACGGCCACTGGCTCCTCATTGCCGATATCCTCCAAGGTGTCGGCGAGCAGGTGGAGCTTTGCGGAATCGATCCGCACTTCCACGCCGTCGTCGGTCGGGACGCAGCCGCCGGTTACTTGCTCCAGACGTAGTACTTTCACCATTGCGTTTTGCGCCGTGATCGTTCCCTCGCGCACACCGGCGACGAAATCCTTGTCCAGGTCGCGGTATATCCGCGCCGCTTCGCCGGTCAATTCACAGTAGTAAGTGACTGTGGTCTCGGGGGGCAGTTCAAGTACTTCCTTCCCGACCCGGAACGTGATGCGGCTCATCAACCGCTCCAACTCATCGAGGTTTTGAAAGCCGGTAATCTGCTTTTTCTGGTAACCGCCCATGACGGCGAATTTCTGCCGGTGGGCGCTGAACGACGGTCCGTAAATCGTGATATCGAGAAAGCGGAACGGCCCATACGTGTCCAGGGGGCTATGTGGCATGGGCGTGCCGCTCAACCCGATGCGGTAAGCCGCGACTTTCCGGAGCCGCTTGAAGAAGAGCGATGCCTTGCCACCTGGAGCCTTGATGCGATGGACCTCATCGGCGATCACCAGATCCCACTTGATCTTCTCGGCCCACGCTGCGAACGGATCGCGCCATGCCGAGTCGTAATTGATCACGGCGATGAACGGCACGCCACGCGCCTCCGCAAGGCGCATCTTCTCGGCAGCCATCTCCTGCTTCTGTGCAACCGATCCAGCTTCCTCATCGAGTGCCACGATTACGACTGGGGCGCCCACGTGCCGCTCAAACTGCGTAATCCAGACGGGGACCACCCGTAGCGGGCAGGCGATCAGGATCCGGCGGGCAAGTAGTCCGAGAACCAGCATGCAAGCCACGAGGCTTTTCCCCGTGCCCATGCCCATCGCCAGTAGAATCCCGCGCATGCCGGCGGCGAACTTATCGAGGCAGAATTTGAATGCCGCCCTCTGATGCCGCCAGGGCTGTGTGAGCATGCCATCGGGAACGATCACTCCGGGTTCTGGAGGGGCAACAGGTGCGGGCATCGCTACTGGGGTTTCGGTGGACCGCTCGGGCTTTTGTATCTGCACAACCTGCGGCATGATGAGCTGGTCGAAGGCCTCCGAGTCAGAGGCGGCTATCGCCCTGAGCCTGCGCTGGAGTAGCTTTGCGTAATGCTCCGTGGCGGGGAACGTCCAGGCTCGCGTGCCGCTTTCCCACTTACCACCCAACCGGGAGCACGTCAGCAGGTCACCGAGGGATGGCCGCACGACGATGCGGCCGGACGCGATCTGGACCAGGGTGTTCACGCCACCTGCTCCCTTTGCTCTAACATGCGTTCGGCTTTCTTGATCCACTGCTCAACGCAGGCCGATTTCACGCGCCCATAGATCACCGCATACACCGTCGAGAGCGATCTGCCGGAGAGCTTCGCCGCCAGTTGCGGGACGCCGCAATGGTCGCGATTTGTCCGCTTCGCCCGTTTGGGCGCAGCTTTGCTGTATGCCTTTCTCATGCAGTTTTTGTCCTGTCCTAACCTCTGAAGACACTTCTGGCTTCTAACGCTGAATTCTCATATAAATCTTCGGACTGCGGTTGCTTCCTGCTTTGGTGCGAAACGCCTTCTGAAGCGCTGTTACTTTTCAGCTACAAGTTGAAAAATAACCGGATGCACCTAATCGGTCAAGGGGTTGCGAGAGAGTGAACTAGGCCAATTTCGCGCAAATAGTTGTCTCGATAAGAAATATTTCTTATAAAAAAAGAGTTTTGTAGCTGTAATTCAAAATAAGAAATTCGCCAAAGCGAATGCATCATGCGCAACGGAATTTAGGCAGGGCCGTGCCCGTAGTGTGCTGTCGGTGAGTCCGTGGAATTGCTGGCCGGCCAGACCCACGGAGAATTGGAAGTGCTTGGCCCTTATGGCTTCGAAAACACCCGCAACAGTTGATCGGCGTGAAGCAAGAACAGAGCCACAAGACCACCGACCGCGAGCCAGATCAGCGGGGACAGCCTGTGCCACCACGCGGAAGTCGTCCGGGTTTCGACCTGCTCTGTCAGCACCGCGGCTTTCAGGTTTTCAACCTCACCCCGAATCGGGCAGTCCATCTGGTGTTGCCCCAAGCTCTGCTGCAACGCCTGCAGGCGATCCTCGTGCCGGGCGACCGTCCCGTTCAACCGCGCAAGGTGGTCGTCCGTGGATTGTGCCAGGGTCTCCAGCCTGGCGAGCGACTCCACCACGCCGAGGCGAAATTGATGCTCATCAATCGCGATTTCCTTTTCCATTTATTGCCCCTCTCGCTTCGCATTCCGTAGCGATGTCCAAAGACTCGCCAGAGCACCGACTACGATTTCCTTTCCCACGTCTACACGGGCGAGGAGCAGCCCCACGCCCACCAGAAAGACCAGGAAGGCGGCCACGATGTGGCCGCCCCCGGTATCGAGCCAATCCACCCGATTCTGCACGGCACTACGCCTTGGCGGGTGCGGCAATGACCGTACTTTTGGTCAGTTGCTGGAGGTACGCGGCGATGGACTTCAAATCCCCGATCTCCTGGGCATCGAGCTGCACGTTGATCCCGTTCGCGGCAGCCGCGTTGCCGGCATCGGTGATCGCCACGCAGACCTTGCCGAGGACGGCGAAGGCCGCGCGCTCGATGTTGACGGCATTGGGGTCGACCAGGGAAGTCAGCGCTTCGACGGTCGCCTCCTGGCTTTGCACTTTCTGGAGCACGGGCACGACGGCCCGCGCGACTTTCACGAGGTCATGAGCCACGCTCGCAATCGCGTGCTCAGCCTTCTGGAGTGTAATCATTCGAGTTTTCTCCTGTTTCTGCCCGGAGACCGCCGGGCGCGGTTCTGTATTTGGCTCAGTGCTTAGCGGTATGGCCGGTGATAGGCTAGGCGACACTGTGATCGCCAGCAGGCCCAGAAGATGGGGAACCGGAATGCGACGTCGCTGCGATGCTCCCGCCTTTCAAGCTCACGCTGCCGTCGCCACTCTGCCTCTATGTCGTTCCAGTATTTGTGTTTATTGGAAGAAAGCCGGGATCGCCATTGGTGTGACTTTCGTTTGGCCCCGGTGCCCGCGTGAGTATCGGTTTTCCGGCTCGAATCGCGGCTACGACCGCTTCTCCGAGTATTCCCGGGCGAATTGGGCGGGACGTAGGTGTAGATCGAATCGTCTTGCCCGACCGCTTCCTCCGGCGGCGCTGCGCCAGTTTCGTACGCTCCCTCTCCGCAAGCCGAACTTCCTTCGGCGTGAGTTGGAAGAGCGTGATGTACGGCTCCAGCAGTGCCATCAACCATGTTTGGTTCACCTTCCTGAGATCCACTTCCCCACGGCATGCAAACAAGAAGCGGACAATGTCGTCGTTCTGATAAAACCAGCGCCGATTATCGTCTTCGATCTCTTCCACGTAACCGCACGCTTGGCGCAGTGATTCCAACCGGTGGGCTGTGATGGAGTTTCCATTCCGCAAGTGGCGTAGCCGGTAAGGACTGATGCCCAGCGCATCAGCTAGCGGTCCGTGATTCAGGCCATCCATGTTGGTCCGGAATCGCTGGCAGTGGATCTGGCTGGCGATGGCCGCGCGAGTCCGCTTCACGCCCGGCGGCGAGACGCCTCGCCGTAACTTTTTCTGGATCGTATCCAGTGAGAGGTGCGCATTCTGCTCCACCACCTTCAACTCAGGCTCAGTCCACCGATAGCGCTCGCGCGTGAATGTGAGACCAAGCTGCGTAGCGCGGCGCTGGACAACATCGAGTGAAAGCCCGGACAATTGGGCCGCACGCTTGGCGGCATGGTGCCCGTACGCATTGTGCTCCCAACACTTGCGAATGATTTCGTCCTGCTGGGGAGTAATGATCGTGGTATGGCCTCTGGGCATCTGCCAGTCTCAATAGCGATACCACGCCAGTAGCGTGTCGCCAGACTGTGGTATCGCTGCCGTGACGAAGGTAATCGCGTTACCGGCCAGTGTGTAGTCTTGGCCGGCCATCTGAGCCAGCCCGTTACGAAAGAGCACCAGCCCGCCAGGCGGCGATGGCGCATTGGAGAGCGAAAAGACAGGATTGCTTCCGTTAATCAAGCCGCCAAGGACTTCCTGATCGACGAACGACACCGGTTGCCACGCGGATTGGGCGGCATTCCATCGCATGTACTGGCCGTCTTGTGGTGGCACAGTGAACGGGAGAGTGGCACTCATGAACCCAGGCTGCCAAGCGGATCCGGTCCACAGCGGTGCTTGTCCAACCTGCGCGCCGTTCTGCGCCATCTGCTGCCACAGAACGGTCCAAGACGGGCTGGACGGCGGCGCCGTCAGCTCCACCGTTCCTACATCCATCGCGGCCGCGTTGGTCGGGACCAACCAATATCGCGGTCCCCAGGAGAACTTCGCGATGGCCCGCCCATTCATGGTTTGGTCCGGAACCGCGCAGGTCACTTTGTAGTACTGGCCGGATGGCGTGGCACTATCCGTGGGCGCTACAGTCGCGAAGAACTGGCCGTTGGTGAACTTCACGGTCATCTGCGCGCCGATCACCCGCCAGCCCGTGGCCGCGCTAAACGGACCCACGGCCTGGATCGAACACGAGCCAGAGAGCCGGTCACCAGCAGCGTCGGTAAACGTCCCGGTGATCGTCGAGGTCTGCGCCGCCAATACGCACGAGCAGAGGAGAAGAATAGCGGTTCGCATGGTTATCGATTGGCTCCTTTACGGACGCGAAGAGATGATCTGCGCGCCCTTCACGGTCAGGTTGGTTACGGGGTTCAGATTGCGGTAGATGACGACCCCGTTCAGGCCATAGCCGAGCAGCCGGTCGTACCAGCGTGGTTTCGTGAGCTGGTTGACGTTAGCGGTGATCCCGCCCACGTTCGTGCCGATGCCCTGCCACGTGGTAATGGCCGTGGGCAATGCGGTCCGGACATCCGCCGTCATTTGGCCGAAGTTCAGGGCCGCGCGCTCGATGCCCTTCGAGGCGCCGACGTACCGGTTAAAGAAGCAGTCCGGGTTGAACTCACAGTCGAGGAACAAGGGCGCCGCGTCATCCACCTGTTTCGCGACGCTGGCGGCGTGGTCAAGGCTTGGCTTCAGGTCGCCGCGCACCTCCTCGATCTTGCCGAGGGCGGTATCCACGCGTCCGAGCGTGTCACCGACGCGCCGGTCGGCCGTGGTGCGGATCTGCGCCACTTCGCCAATCACGTCAGTCCGGAGATCCGCCACCTGACGCTCCGTGCGGACCAGCAGGTCTTTGCGCGCGGACTGGATCTGGCCGGTCAGGTCGCCACGCGCGGCGGCCACCTGCGCCAGCACCGCCGTCCGAGTGGTCTGGAGCTCGGCAGAAACGGCCCCCGGCAACGCACGCGCAGCCCCCGTTGCGGCGTGGAGGAGGAGGATAGCCTGTACTGTCACCCCGGTCAGGGCCGCCAACAGGGCGCAAAACAACGCCGCCTTCAGCCTAAGCAACATGGGTGGCCTCCTGGCGCGCGCCAACGATAGCCTGCGCCACGTTTTCCTGGCAGGCTATCAGGGACACCATCGTGGCGTAATGAGGATCGGTGGCATACGTACTGGCGACCGCCGCAATCAGACTATGCAGATCGTGGCTGGCCTGATACTTCGCCCAAGCGGCCTTGTACGGCGCGCCCTGCGTGATCAGCCACGCATAGTCCTTGCAGGAATCGGCGAGGGACGGATAGTCGGCGAAACTCAAGTCCATCATCTTGGACTCGCCGTGAATTACCTCGCGGGTGGTTACCGTGCAGCAGAGTTTGTGCCGCTCAGCCATCTTGACCCCGAAGTAGTTGGCGTGGCCCGCAGGCTTGGCGCCCCACTGCGACTCGACTGCCCATTGCGCAATCATCAACTGCGCCGGGCACCCGGTCTGGGCTTGCAGCGCGACGGCTATGCGCGCGACTTCCTGAAGCCGCGCATTGCGGTCTTCCATTTGTCACCTCTTTTTGTTTGGGATTAGTAGATAAACGATCGGTCGTCACTCGTGGGCAGGGGTATTGGCCATCCGTACAAGCACAGATGGTCGTAGGCCCAGAGCTTGATGGCCGGCAGCCCGAGACGGTTGGCATTCACGAACTCCCTCAGCCATGGCCAGGTGCCGTAGTAGATGCCCATCAGGTAACGGCAGTGGGCCTGGTCCCAGGCGAGTTCCTTCCACGGGTACTGCGCGCATCGGGTTGCCTGATCCAGGTTGTGGTTGATGCCCGGGTACTGGTAGCCCTCGATGAGGAACGTGTCGAAGCCAGAGCCTGAGCGCGCCTCCCACTGCGACGGCAGGTTGATATACCGCAGCAGCTTGCAGTTGTCTGGGTCGTTCACGTCCATCGGCCACAGCA
>QGNH01000215.1_pt1 | contig 22032 bp, 27 predicted proteins | sample 1735481 | NCBI WGS metagenome assembly QGNH01 (sample SAMN09239004, study PRJNA386568) | Viral metagenome, whole genome shotgun sequencing project.
CCCCCGCACTATACTGGTGCGACATCTCCGATCTCGAGCATACCCGCCCCTGGTGGACCGAGAAATTCAGTGGGAAACGGCCACTAATTTCAGCAGGAAATTTGTGGCTCTACGAATAGCTACACGCTTTCGCACACATCCATCAGCACCTGCTGGTAAGCATTGAACTTGGTAACCAGGGCAAGATCGGCATGGAAGAGATCGTTGAAAAGAGCGTCGTCCTGTCCCTTCTCATCTATCTCCAGGATTATCCCGCTCACCACCCGGTTGGCGGCGATCAGGTTTGTCTTCGCGACTTGAAGTTTCATGATCGTTTCCTCCAGCGGTAGAATATGGCCGCCCATTCCTATCTACAGGCTGCCGTCCTGGGTTAAACAACTTGCGTCTTCCCATTTTCGTTGAGGATGGCGGCGGGCACGACCCATTCACGATAAGGCTTGCCCTCCTCGACTACCTCGTATGAACCAATGATGGCGACGGGAATGGAAACCTTGAGAAGGGTGTGTCCCTTCGCGCCCTCATTCGAATCCAGCGGGACATCCGATACCCAGACGCCCTGTAGGGTCACTGTGGTCATATACCTACCTTGACCGTCACGGAAGCCGCCCTTGAGGATTTTTGCAGCGGCCTTTTCTGTGGTGCGATGATAGAAAACCATATCGTCCCTTAGTCGTGATGGCAGCACTTGTTGCTGTTGGATGCTGCAATGATAAAGGCTGCAAGGATGATTGCACCGGTCAGGCCGAGAGGAGCGGAGTCGAAGCAGATAACCACCAGGATGGCAATGCCCAACAGGATGAGCAGGCTGATGCCCACCCACTTCAAGATTGCGACCAGATGACTTCTGAAAATGTAAAGGATGATGCCCAATACTGCGGATGATAGAAGGACCATCGCCGGGACCGTCCTGGCTTCCGGGCAGGTTGCTAATATAAGAAGAAAAAACCAGCCTACCATCATGTAGATTCCCTTGATGACAGTCATGTAAGTCATTTTCGTTTCCTCCTACCTACAATATACCGCGGCCAACAGGGTTTTTCGGGAGATTCTATGGCTGTTCTATGACCAACCAATCCCCAAAATACCTCGTAATCCCTCACCGCCCATAATGCTATACCATGATATATCTGATATACACTAAAGGGTTTTGACGGTAATATCGTGAAAATCAAACACCCCTCCGCAGGATTAGAAATCCGATGCTCTATCCGGCTGAGCTACACCCCCGTGGTGCTAACCTATTGAACCATCTCAACTTCAACCGTCAGGGCTTCCCCGTCTATGGCGGAACTATGGCGGTAGTCATCCATCTTGGTGACGGCTTCACGGGTGTCCCGGCTGTCTACGATGTTGTAACGGCGAAAAATGGAGTCCGTCTTCCTGCCAGCGAGCTTCATCGCCACGTCCGTGTCGATCCCCAGCCGACGCATGTTGCGCATTCCAGTGCGGCACAGGTCATGGAACAGGAGATCGGGGACGCCTGCGGCCATCGTAGCACGGCACCAGGGCTTGCGAAAGTCCTTCACAGGTGTGCCGTCGGGATAGGTGAAGAGGAAATCGTCCTGCGACTTGCCCGCCGCACACACGGCCAACAGCTCCCGGATTTTCCTTGTCATCGGTGCTACCACCGGCTCGCCATTTTTGGAGTCGTCCAGACGAATCTCTTCGCTGGAGAAGTCCGCCTGCCGAACCCGCATCGTCTGAATGCTTTCCTTCCGCCACCCGAACGATTGGGCGATCTCGAACATCGCGGCCAAGTAGGTGCCTTCCGCAAGGCAGGCGGAGAACAGGATTTGGTATTCGCCGTCTTTCATGAAGCCCTGGCGGGCGGGAGGCTCACGGAGCATCTTGAACTTGGGAAACGGTATCTCGGCAATGTTGTAGGAGGTTTTTAGCAGCGCGATCTCGCGGTTGATCGTGGCGTTGGCAGCGCCCTGCGACTGGCGGGTTTCCGCATACTTGAAGAGGGTGTCCTTGGTGAGATGAGTAGCTTTCAGATGGCCAAGGAGCGGCTTCAAGTGAAGGTTGTAGCGCCCGATCACCGTGTCGTAGGAGTCAGAGCCGTTTACCACGTCGGATGCGAGCTTACTCTCAACGATGGACGCTACGGTGAGGCGGCTGGTGTGAAGGACCAGCGATCCGTTTTCCGCCTGAGCCAACTTGGATCGCAGGTAGGCGTTGGCTTCCCGGCTGTTGTCGGTGCCGGTGGACTCACGGAAGCGCCGCCCGTCCGCATAAAATTGGCACCAAACCTTGCTGGAGCCCGCCACATTATAGAGAGTGCCCTGTCCCCGGATTTTTGCCATGTTTGTCTCTCCCTACTTACATAATACCGCGCTCGGGGGCGTTTCGAGGAAGATTCCGACAGTACGAAAGTACCGGCTTCCCCGGCTGGTGGGATGCCGTCACGCCGTTTTACTGGATGCAGTCTTACAGTCGGGGCAGTTGCACGCCGCCTTGAAATCGCCATAAGAGATAGGTTTCATACCCTTGAGCAGGGCGTCCATGAGTTTTTCATCAACGGCGCACCTGCCGCCTTACTTCCTGATCTGTGTTGCAACCGGCAAGGCAACGCATAGCTCTTACTTCATCCTGACTATGACTGTCCGCCCGTTGCAGGCCGGGCGTTGCCTTCATGCATTTAGGTAGACTCCGCCGTGAGCGCCTTGGGTACGCTGGGCCTCGCTCTTGTCACCCATCTTCAAGGAGTAGGCGATCATCTCCGAAACCATTTTCGTCACGTAAGGCGTGTGCGGAGCGGCCAGGTAGCCCTGGTTGACGGGAAAGTCCGTCAAAAACTCTTCGGACTTCACTCCCGGATTCTCGCTGCGGTAGGTTGCGCCCATATTCAGGTTGTCGTGGATCAGGAAGATGTGGACAGCCACGTCCCCGTTGTTGAAAACCGTTACCTTAGCCTGGATTTGATCCATCCCGAGCGTCACCGGCCTGCTTTTCCTTGCCATTTTCGTTTCCTCCACTTCTAATATACCGTCGCCAAATCCGGAAAATGGGAGATTCTTCAAATGGGGAATTTCGGTATTAAGGGGTATGCCCTATAAGTCCCCGGAGGCTCAGAAAAAAGCCCAGCACGATCACTATATGAGGAACAGGCTGGACTACAACCGCCGCAACCGGGAATGGAAACGCCGCCGCAGGCTGCGGAGAAAGCCCGAGGCGCAGTTCTTCCTATTTTGTGAGATCGGGGTGAGTCCTCCGCTGGTCCTACCCTGCCCCGGCTGTGGAGAGCACCTGAAGGCTGCCTGGGGCGTCGTGGAGGATCACTGCGTGACCCACACGGACGCGGAGTCGGCCAGGTTCTTCGATTTTCTCGAGCTGTGGCAGGAGGGGATGAAGATCACATCGGGCGGCCCGTCGTCTGGAAAGCTTCCTCCCATTGCGGATCGTCCAGACTTACCGTGAACGATCCCACACAATCCGGGTCCACCCTTCTTATATCCCCACTCATTGCCTTCCGGTGCCTTCCCCCCGCGTGAGGCTCGACGGTTGACCCCGCGATGAAGATCAGCCACGCTCCACATGCCTGGTCGGTCATTTTCGATGAAGCCAGCAGCGTCTTCCCCGCATGGCGCACAAGGACTCCGAGCGATCCCGTGAAATCATACTCGACCTTGACCTCCGTCCAGTCCCTCAGCTCATCGTAAGCCAGGATCATTTCCGTCAGGCCGTCATCCGCGACCGTATCCTCAAGGCCGTGCCTCACGAGCATCTCGCGAAGCGTGTCCTCGTCAGGTATGCCCACTATGGCGATACTCAGCATGGTCTTGAGCGCCAGCCGGACGGCGGCAGACACACGAGTTTGGGTGATCCCGAAGATCAGACCGAGATCGGCCTGAGTCCGATGTAGGAGAAAGTAGCACAACAGCATGTCCTGTTCCTCCGGATCGAGGAACTTGAGCATGCCCAAAAACTTCGCGGGGTTTTCCTCCAGGTAGGAAAAAGCGTCCGTGTCCATCTGGTCAGGAGCGGTCTCCAGAGATAGTTGAGTTTGCCCGGCGAGACCATCTTCTTCCGAGATGGTCAATGATCGTTCATCGATCTTCCCGTCGAACCAAACTGCCGCGTATACGTTGTCATCCTTCATATACACGCTAATACTGCAAATAACAGCAAAATACGCAAATGAAACTATTTTTCACAAGTTTCACTATTTTTGCCAAAATTCCAGTATTAGTCCCCAGGAGAAGAAAAAATGCCCTCACGCTGGCTTGAATTACACAGAAAACGGGAAGCAAGGAAGGCAAGCCTGTTCGTCCTCCTCTCCGACTCAAAACTAACTTATTCCCAAATGGCGAAAGCCGCTCATCTCTCAATACCAAGAATCTGCTCATTGCGCCGTGAATTGGGGCTCCCGCCCCGCACTTCCAAGGATTCTTTCCATCGCTTCAATCGCAAACTAGGCATGCTCCAGTCCTTTGACGCCGCACACGCAAATCTTGATTCCCCTACGATCTCAGACTACTCCGATTTCCTTAATGTAGGCGAATTGGCCAGGATCACCCCAGAATCTGAATTTCCCACTATCTCCCCTTCCACAAAACTCCCCAAAAAGACGAAGCGCGTTTAATGACGCCACACGAGATCGCGAAGGACGGGGGCGGGCTGGCCGCTCCCCATACTCTTTTGGGGAAGGATCCTATGAAAAACTACAACGAGGAGATCGTCAAGGGGATCGGACTTCTCCTGTCTCCTGGGCTGATCTATGAAGTCCGCTGCCCACAATATGGGCCGGACGGCGACGTGGCGGCAGGCTTGTTCAACGATTTTGAACTGCTCGCGGCCGATCTCGAAAAACTGAGCGGCAACTGCGCAGGGGTGTTCGTCACGATCAACCCAATCGGGGACACATCCTGGTATGGCGGTGAGCTCAACAAGATGTATAAGACGAGCAAGGCAACCGATCCCACCTCCAGCCTGCGTCTCACCCAGGACAGCAACATCCTTCGGAGGCTATGGTTCCTCGTAGACATCGACAGCGCCCACCCCGTAGGGCAGAGCGCGACTGATGATGAGGTGGCCGCTGCCTGGGAGATCGCGTTGAGGATGATGAAATGGCTGCGCAAGGAGCTCGGCTTCCCTCTGCCGATCACGATAGCGTCGGGCAACGGGTGGCACCTTAGATACCAGACTGATCTCCCAAACGACGCAGAGTCAAAAGAATTGATCCGCGAGTGCCTGCGGGCGTTAGGAGAGAAGTTCAACTGTGAGTCCGCGACTGTCGATCCCGCTATGGCGAATGCCAGCAGGATCGCAAAATTTCCGGGCACCCTGAGCGCCAAGGGGGAAGCTACCACAGATCGGCCCCACCGCCTCGCCCACATCGTCAACGCCTCCCGCCTGGGCGAAGTCACCCCGTTCCATCTCGCGGCGCTCGCGGCGCTCGCAAGCCCCAAGCCCGAGATGCCCGCTGGCACCAGCACGGGCGACGAGCTGGGGAAGAAGCTGGAGCTTTGGTCAAAGCTTAGCGACGAGTTCGAGTTCGCCGCGAGTGACATATCGCGTGACTGGGACAGCCCAGGCTATTTCGTCAAGTGCCCAGGAGCTATGGACGGCGGATGGCCTGGAGATGGCGAGCACGCCGATGTCGGGCTCGGCGAGAGATCAATGTGCTTCGTCAAGGACGGGATTTTCTGCTTTAGCTGTATGCATTCGGCCTGCGAGGAGAGATCGGGGCAGCCCAAGAAGACATTCGGCGATCTCGAAGCCTACTTCGACGATCTGCTGTTTGAGGCGGGCGGGGTGGAGATGGTAGAGCCGGAGGAGGAAGGGATCACCCAGACTGAGGAAGCCAAGCCTGCGGAGCAGGAGCCGCCCATTTCAACCGTCGATCCTTCGCCCGGCACGTCTGCGGAGCCGCAGGCGACGCCCCCCATTGAGATCGCGACGTTCAAGGACATGGCGATCCCCAGGATAAGGATGCCGGGCAAGCGAGACGGCATCATCCTTTCCCAGACGGCTGCCGGACTGGGGGACGCGCTCAAAGATTACCCGCTGTTCAACCACCTGGGAAAGCCTTCGTTAATCGGCAAGGATGGAATGGAGTGCATAGAGCCCGACGCCTTCCGCACCTGGGCGGAGATTCACACTACGCTTTACCGCCAGATGCCCACCAAGGAAGGATCGGTGGAATACCCCGACACGATGACGGGATATGAGGCCAGGGGAATATTGGCGAGCCCGCAGTTCAAGGGCAGGCTGCGCCCCATAGTCCGCTTCAACACCGTGCGGCTGCCCATATGGATCGGGGGGGAGTTGGCCTTGCTGCCAAACGGCTACGACGCGCCCAGCTCCACATACACGGCGGATACCTTGTCTTATGATTCCGAAATAGCGATTGGAGACGCCAAGGATGTGATCGACGATTACCTCGGGGAGTTCACGTTCTCCGACGCAGGCAGGAGCAAGTCGGTTTCGGTAGCGGCGCTGCTCGGGATGTATTGCGCCCAGTTGCTGCCCCTCGACTCACCCCGCCCGGCCTTCATCATAACCAAGAATGCCGAAGGCAGCGGAGCGACGACATTGGTGGCGTGCTGCACATATCCCGTGCTGGGCTATGTGCCCACGGGGACGATGCCAGCCGATCAAGAAGAAATGCGCAAGCGGATCACGTCCGCCGTCATGGCATGCAGCACCGTCCTGTTCTTCGACAACGTCCACAAGACGATGAAAAGTGAGCCGCTGGAAGCGTTCCTTACCAGTCCCGTATGGACGGATCGGCGAATGGGTGGCAATGCTATCGTGAGCGGCCCCAACATCGCCACCGTATTCCTTACTTCCAACGGGGCGACGTGCTCATCGGACATGCGCAGGAGATCGCTGTTCGTCGAGCTGCATATGGATGAAGAGCTGGCCAGCCAGCGCAAGTTCAAGCGTGCGCTCACATCGACGGCATTGCGGGGATTAAGGCCACGAGTGCTCGCCGCGTGCTGGGCATTCACCAAAGCCTGGGATGCCCTGGGGCGTCCAAAGCCATCCATATCCAATCCTGCTTTCCCGGAATGGTCGCAGGTGATCGGCGGGATCGTGCAGGCCATGGGATATGGCTGCGCCTTGGAAGAGGCCAGCGTGGCCGACATCGCGGATCGGGACGCGGATGATATGCATGTGCTGGCCAGCAAGATGACAAGGGGACACGGCTACACGATGGGAGAATTGAAGGTGCTGGCAAGGGAGCATGGGTGCTTCGACGGGCTAGTGGGAGAGTGGGAGACGGATGTAAAGAAGTATGCTGCCCTCGGATATCTGCTCAAGAAGTATGATGGAAGGCAGATTTCGGGTAACAAGTTCCACCTTGGTGGCAGGGGACACAGCAAGCGCTTCTGGGTTGGACAGCTAAGATCGGACATCGACGACGCGACCATCAACCCGGATGACATTTAACGGCAGCACACTTTGCAAAAACTGTGCAAAAGTGTGCTATAGGTAGGTCATTTGAAATGAATAGCTTGACACACTTTGCACACTTTACACACTTCCTAGAGAGATATGGGGAAAATATAGTATACGTATACAGGCTCATGTCTACGTGTATACAGGGCTGGGTGGGGAGAAAAGTGTGAAAGTGTGTCAAGTCTAATGTATTCATATACTTAGCGAAAATAGAGTGTGCAGTGAGTGTGCGAGCAACGCGAGGAGCGATATATGACAGTACATGTTGCTATAAATGTGAAGTCATTTGATCCCAGGTTTGGAAAGCCATGGCTGGCGGTCGTCAAGGACTGGGTCAAGGGCGATCCGCCCAAGCTCTACTTCGAGCCGTGCTCCTGGACTGGCCACGCTTTAACCGGAGGCAAGCTTGAGATCGATGTGCGCACGGGAGAATACTTGTGCTGGGGCCAGCCTGGCCGCACATTCGGATTGAGCGCCGACGGAGATCATGATCGCAAGTGCGAATGGATGTATGTCACGAGCAAGGGAGTGGTCCGGAGTGTTGATCCCAAGGATGTGATGGAGAGCTTTTATGCGCTTGACTATGACGAGGGGTTTGGCGATCCTGTTCCATTCATAAGGGCGTCTAGGCCACCTAAGAAGCTTTATGCCGAAGCCTATGTCGATGAGTTGGACGACGAGCTCTGAGTGACGATATATCGGCACTTCGCTGATCGGCACTTCGCTGATCGGCACTTCGCTGGGCGGAAATGAAACGCAGAACTAAACTGACGCAATCGTATCGTTAAACTAACGCTAACCTAACGCTAACCTGACACTAACCTAACGAGGCGTATAATGGTGAATTCACTCGTCCATTGGATTAACAATCCAATGCTCTAGCTTTGTTATCAATCACTTACAGGCAACTATGTCCAAGACTATGACCATGGGGACTCTCTGAGTAACCGAATAGTAAACAAATGAGATCGCAACCGGCACATTGTCCAGGTGCTTGGTTGGCTGCAAATAGTTCACGCCCATCACTATCTAAATCATTTATTATCTTCAACTTGCCAGGCAGGTATCAGGGACCCCTGCCAAAACGGCCGAGGCCCCCATGCCGGGGAGTCCCGGCACCCCTTCTCGCCGCCCGCCGCCGCCCAGCAGAATTGTTTTGGGTCCCCTTAACCTGCTCATTCTACAGGTACTTGCACCTTACCCTGTAACCTGTTGATAACAGGGACCCCTTTTTGCAAGTCTCCATTAAGAAATAATTCATTCCGTTGGTATTGAAGGGAATGGAGACAAAGCATGGCACCGGGGTCGTATACCTCATTCACAACAAGATTAACGGGATGGACTATGTAGGTCAGACTACCAAGACGGCGAGGGTTCGATGGCACGGGCATATTGGGGCTGCTAATAGGGGGTCTACAGTACCCATCTCCCGTGCAATTAGGGAGTTCGGATCGGGTGCTTTTAAGGTCACCACCCTTAGGACACCCCCCGTGGGGGAAAGGGAAGCAGTTGAGAAGCACTACATAGACCTCCTTGGGACTCTCGTCCCGCATGGTTATAACGTGAATTATGGCCACGACCGTTCCCATCCGGTTGTAGCGGTTGTAGATATCCCCATCTGGGCACCCATCCCAACGTGGAGGGTGAAGGGTGGAGAGCTTCTACGGTTTCCATTTTTTTAGTATTTACCCTATGGAGACCCGCCCTATGGCTTCACTCGGCTACTTCTACGACAAGGCACCCGGCATCAAGTTCCCTGCTTTGATAGCCTTGGTCACCTGCGACCTCCCCCGGTATCGACGCCGCCTTGAAGTCTGCCTCAAGACCTGGGTCCCCTCCACCGTCCTTGATTTTGACTTCCTCCTGGCCAGTTCAGCTATCCTCTCCCCCCTTGCTGGCCATGATGTCCCCGATGACTACCCCAGCCTGCCCCAGAAGATGAGCGAGGTATTCAGGCTGGCCAACAGGCTCGGGTACGAGGGGCTGTGGAAGATCGACGACGACTCCATCGTCTTCCCTGGCCTCCCCCGCCCTCCCCAGGACTACTGCGGCAAGGTACTGGGCGGCCAGCATCTCAGCGATCTCGACGGGTTCAGGGACGGCTACTGCTCGGGCGGGGCCTATTGGCTGTCTGCTCGATCACTGGCCATCATGGCCGAGGCCGAGCCTCCATTGACCGGTGCCGAGGACGGATGGGTGGGATCGGTCCTGTCTGCAGCAGGCATCTTCCCCCAGGACACGAATCTGGTGGGCTACTGGACGGATCGCAACAGCGGGATCACGGGCAGGCATGTCCAGATGCAGTGTCCCGACATCATCGGGGTAGGGGCAACAAAGCGCATCCCCCCGGGTGAGTCCGCGTTCCATGGCCATGCTCCCGGCAGCACGAGGGGCGACGGCCAGGGTAGGGCTAAATGAGGTTGCGATCCGCGTCCCGGCCATCCATCCGCATCGTCTATTACGACCCCGGCGTCCTCCTGACGCTCAGGAAGGTGCTCGGCATGCCGCCCCCCGGACGCCCGAGCAAGCTGAGACGCCTCCGCACGTGGATATCCACGATCCTGTGGGGCGACTGGGAGGCGAAATGAGCAAGAAGGACATCGAGCCGGTCGAGTTTCTCGTGGTCATCCACCAGCGCTGCAAGCGCTGCCATGGTGATCGCTATGTCGAGCTGCCCAACGGGATTGTCCCGGACGAAGCCTGGGAATGTGAGCGGTGCGATGCAAAGGTCGAGAAGCACAAGGAGGCGATATGAGCATGTACGGCTACAGCAAGGTGGGTACGGCCCAGCAGACGGCTCTGGACAGGATCAACTGGGTGTTCGAGCAAGTGCACGGCCTGATCGTCGAGGAGGTTCCCGAGGGTCGGTATCGCGCCCTGGCTTTGACCTCATTGGAGCAGGCGTCGCTCTGGGCCAACAAGGCAATCGCGAAGGAGTGGGACACACATGAGCAAAAGCCTGTCGAAGGGGACTGAGGCGCGTGAGGGTCTTTTGGCCGGGATGACGAAGATGAACGACCTCGTGGCGGCGTCGATGGGGCCTTATGGCCGTCCTACGATAATCGAGCGTGCCGTGGATTCCAAAGAGGGACGCATCTGGTACGATCCGCAGGTTTCACGCGACGGCGTGACGATAGCACGCTCCATCCATCTCGCCGATCCCGTCGAGGAGATGGGGGCGGCGTTGATACGCCAAGCCGCCAACAAGACAGTCAGCCAAGTCGGAGATGGCACGACCACCACGGTCTTGCTGGGCACGACCATCCTCAGGCTCGCCATGGCTTCCCCCAAGTCCTTCCTGGACCTGCGACGGGAGATAGCTTGCGACGTCGACACCGTGATATCCAACCTGGACAAGGCTGCCCAGCCTCTCGGCGACCGGGCGGAGATCGTGGCCACGCTCGCTGCCAACGGTGATCGCGAGATAGGACGCCTCGTTTCCGAGGCCGTGGAAGCGGCGGGAGCGGACGGAAGCATATCCATAGCCGACAGCCGGACGCACGAGTCCCGTGTGGAGAGCACGGCGGGCCTCAAGTTCGGAAGCGGCTTCAAGGTAGAGAACTTCGTCACCGATCCCGCCACCGGCGTATGCACCCTCACGCAGCCCTACATCCTGCTGCTCGAGCGCCGTGTGACGGCACTGCCAGCGTTCACGAGGCTGATGGACATCGTCTTCAAGACGGGGCTTCCCCTGCTCTTCATCTGCGAGGACTTCGAGTACGACGTCCTGCAATTGATGGTGCTCAATAAGGCCGCGATCAAGAGCTGTGCGGTGGTGGTTCCCTACTACGGCGACAGGCGCAAGGCTTTCCTGGAGGATGTCGCAGCAGTCACCGGGGCGACGGCATTGACCGATGAGAAGGGCATCCCGCTCGACACCGTGGAACTCAAGCATTTCGGAGTGGCGGGATCGGCGATAGTCACGAAGAATACCACCACCATCCTAGCCGGGCACGGCGATCCCAGTCTGCTGCTGGAGCGCATAGCGTCGCTGCGCGTGCAGCGGGAAGCCAGCGAGGGCGAATATGAGCGTGCGCAGTTGACCGAGCGCATCGCCTTCCTGAGCGGGCAGATCGCGATCATCCGTGTGGGGGGCGTGACCTTTGCCGAGCAGTCGGAGAAGAAGGACAGATGCGAGGACGCCGTGGGGGCGACCATGGCCGCCGTCCGGGAAGGCGTTGTCGCCGGGGCGGGAGTGGCTCTCTCCGATGCCGCCTGCGCCCTGGCTTTCGATTCCATAATCAGGGAGGCTTGCCGGTCACCCTACAACCAGATATGTGCCAATGCGGGGCATGATGTCTCCGTCAACACGGACATCCTCGATCCCGCCGCCGTCGTCAAGGCTGCGTTGCGAAACGCCAGTTCAATAGCTATGCAGATTCTCAGCACGGAGGGTACCGTCCATGAAATTAGGGAAGAACAGGCTGGCCATCAGGCCGGATGTCGTTAGCCAGGTATCGGGTGCCGGTCTGGTCATCCCCGAGGGCAGCCGCGAGAAGCCCGACCGGGGCACGGTGATCGCCGTGGGCGATGGCTCCGTCTGGTCGGTGGGCGACAAGGTGAGCTTTCCCAAGCATCTCGGGTTCACCACGGAGGACGCGGAAGGCTATGCGGTTGTCGTGCTTTTCGACGAGGACGTGCTTTACAGTTCATAGGTAGGAGGGAATCATGATCGGTATCATCGTTTGTTTCGTGGCGGTCGGGGTGGTCAGCTATTTCGCCGGGGTCGTCAAGGGAAAGCAGATCGACGCCGAGGTCCTGTCCGAGCTCGCCAAGGCGGAGAAGAGCACCAACACCAAGCTGAGGGCCTTCGCCATCTGGATGAAGGGAAAACTGTAATGGACAAGGACAAGGGAAACGGCAAGGCGACCATGAAGATCGGCTTCACGGTCATCGAGCTTCCGCTCGAGATAGTCCGGCAGACGGCGGGACTGATCGGTGGCGAGGGGGCGAGGGAGTTCGTCAAGGCGACCATGGAGTACCCCAGCCTTTCCAAGGTCCTGCTCAACGAGTCCACGGGGGAGATCATGCTCAAGCGTGATCCGTTTACCGGAGAGGTTTTGGTGTTTGAGCAGAAGGAAGCTTAGGGGGAATCATGCCTTACCGATCATTGAAGCAAGAACGATTTTTCCACGCCAACAAGAAGAAGCTCGAAGCGCAGGGCGTTAACGTGGGGGAGTGGGATGCGGCCACCAGGGGCAAGAAGCTGCCCAAGCGAGTGGTTCGTCCCCGAGGTCATCGAGAGAAATAAGGAGCAACATGGACAAGTTTGCATCACGCGGTCTGGAATTTACCAAGAAGTCCAAGGGCGGCAAGGAAGCCAAGCCCAAGGGTGAGGAAGCCAAGGGCGAGAAGGAACCGAAGGGCGGGGAGAAGTCCGAGCCCAAGGGAAAGAAGCATCGTCGTCCCAAGGAAATCCATCTACGCCGTGCCGAGGGCGGATTCATCGCAAAGCACATTCACGATCAAGCGGGCGAGATTGGTCCGGGGCAAGATACTACGGAGCATCTCATCCCCGCCGAGCACGAAGGCGACCTGGATGGGCTACATCAGCACCTTGAAGATCACTGGGGCGGCCCAAACGTCGGCGAGAAGGAATTGAGTCCCGAGACGATTCATGGGAAGGGGGGTATGCCTAATGTCTAACGAAGAGTATCCCGAGAAGGAAAGGAAATCCTTCCACCGCAGCATGGCTCATCTGCATAAGGGGGCCTTGCACCGCCATCTCGGCGTGCCGGAAGGCCAGCCTATCCCAGCCGACAAGCTGGCAAAAGCGAAAAACTCCGGCAATCCCCATGTCCGTTCGATGGCCACCTTGGCCGAGAACATGAAGCACTGGGGGAAGTAACAAGTTCCGAGGCACCCGGGCGGATGGTACGGCGGGGTAGCCATACCTCGAAAGTCTTCTCCTCCGCTCCGGTGGTCCGTGCCCAAGAACCGGGTCCGGGTGCCTTGGTTTTCTATTATGACAAAGAACCTTTCTAAGAATCTTTCCAAGCAAGAGAAGGACGAACTTCGCTATAAGTCGTCGTCCGACCTGTGGTATCTCAACACGGAGGTCTTTGGAGTCCCCCTGATCGAGAGCCTGCACAGGCCGCTGTGCGAGGAGTTCTTCGTCCGCAAGGACCCCGTCAAGTCCCTCAAGGAACAGCCCGAGCAGATACGCGAGCGGCTGCTCCTGTTCCCTCGTTTCGCCTGGAAAGCCTTGGACATCGATACTCCTATTCCCACCCCATCCGGCTTCGTTCTCATGCGGGACATACAGGCCGGGGACACTGTGTTTTCTGATGATGGAAAGCCCTGTAGGGTCACGGGGACCAGCCAGGTCTACTATGATCGTCCTTGTTACGAGGTCGTGTTCACCTCGGGGGACACTATTGTTTGCGACGGGGATCACCTGTGGGAAACGGAGAATCTAGACCACAAGGTTGGGGTAAGGACTACGCTGAAAATAAAATCCACACTGAAACAGGGAAGGAAGGACCCGCAGAACAACCATAAGATCAGGGCTTGCCTGCCCGTGGAATATCCCGACGCCGACCTTCCTATCCATCCTTACGTTTTTGGCTGTTGGCTCGGTGATGGGGCAAAGGACGGTCCCATCCTGACCATAGGCGGCGAGGACAAGGTCAGGCTCACGGAGAACATATCCCGGTTCGAGGAGATACACTGGACAAGGGATGACCCACGGGGGTCGGGTAATACCGGTCGCTATCATCTCGGCTCGCAGGCCAGGGATTCTCATGACGGGAGGAAGTTCAAGAAACGCCTTAGGGGATTGGGTGTCCTGGGAAACAAGCATATCCCTGAAGTCTATCTTCATGCATCAGTGAAACAGCGCACGGAACTCCTTCAGGGACTCATGGACACGGACGGAACGGCTGGCTCCGAGGGAAGGCTCAGCTTCAGCAATACCAACCGTGACTTGGTTGAGAGCGTCAGGGAGCTTCTATGCTCCCTGGGACTGACCCCGTGGAACATCGGCAAGTATGACAAGGGAGACTGCTCTCCCGAGTATGTTATAGGCTTCATCGCATTCGACGACCAGCCTGTGTTCAGGCTCTACAGGAAGCTAGTAAGGCAGAAGGGGAGGAGCGAAGGCTGCCACTGGGGAAGGAAGATCGAGGCGGTCAATCCTGTTTCCAGCCGCCCCACTAAGTGCCTTATGGTGGATTCCCCCAGCAGTCTTTACCTTGCAGGAAGAGCCTACATACCTACCCACAATACCACCCTTCAGGCTTCCGATGCCGTCCAATGGCTAATTACCTTCCCAGACATAACCGTGGCGATCAATACGGGAGACGGAGAACTGTCCGATGCCATCGTGGCGCTGGTCAAGTCCTACTTCGCCGTTCCGGGCTATGACGGAAAGCGGAAGGACAACGGAGACGCCATTTGGAATTCCGACGCCCGCCCCACGCTGTTCAACAGGCTGTTCTCCGAGTTTGCCGTCCCGGTGTCCGGCGGCCAGAAAGGGCGGGCCGACACCTATTTCAGTCCCGCCCGCAAGACCAAGATGAAGGACCCGTCTCTCTACAGCCTTTCCATCCTGTCATCTTCCGCCGGTTGGCGATGCTCCGTCATGCTGAATGACGACGTGGTCAACGAGACCAACATGGACAGCCCCGCCGTGCTCGACAAGATCGCCAAGCGCGTCACGATGAGCCGAAAGCTCCTGCCCAAGTTCGGATTCAGGCAGACGGTCGGAACCAGGTATTCGGTGGGAGACGTGTACGGAAAGATGCTCAGGGACAACGGAATCCTGGGCGAGGTGCCATACGGTAAGTTCGATGTCAAGGGGCATCCCGGATTCCGGTGCTGGATCATGCCGAGCTGGTGGGTCAAGGGGACAGGACCGGAGGCCGGGCTTTCCGAGTGTAAGGCTCCTACCTTGGAAACTCCCGAGGATCAGTGCGAGTTCCTGTGCAGGGAGATATGGGACTACGACTCGATGCGGTCGGACATGAAGGACGACCCTCAGCTCCACGGCGGGCAGTATCTCAATAACCCGAACGTGGCGAGCAAGCAGGAGTTCAAGCGGGCGGACCTCATAGCGGCCACGATCTCCCCCTACCAGATTCCCAAGGTAGGGCGCATGTTCATGACAGGCGACCTGGCCTATGGGGTCGGTCACGCCGCCTGCGAGTCGTCGTTGGCCGTCGGGCGTTGGTACGAGGATTGTCTCTACATCGAGGATGTCGTGGCGGGGAAGTTCGCCTCCAACGAGGTAGCCTACAAAATAGTGTCCACCATCAAGGCTTACAATCCCGAGCGGCTGCACATCGAGAATTCCCAGGGGGCGCAGTGGTTGGTCCCCGAGCTCGGCCAGTGGGGTCTCAAGCTCGGAGTCATCCCGCTTCCCCCCATCGACTGGGTTCCGACCGGCAATGTCAAGGGGGGCAAGGAGGCACGCATCCTCGGCCTGCTTCCCCTGCTCCTGGACGGAAAGCTCAAATTTGCCAGCAATATCGAGGGAATCGAGCGGATTTACGCCCAATTGACGGGTCAGACGAAGTCCCGCGACATGGCTGATTCCCTGGCCAGGCTGCTGGAATTCCGCGAGATTGCGAAGGACGTGAACGCTCAAACCGAGCGTGAAGCGAACTATCAAAGGCTAGAGCAGGAGGGTAGACTGTGGGGAATGGTGTTCGGGGAAGGCAAGTATGCTCCCCCTCCGCCGCCCACGCCTGAGCCTCCTGGACCGCTGTATGACCCAGTTACAGGACTCCCAATGGACGATCTGTACGCGGAAGCGGACTACCGATAAGGATTTCAAATGGCGTTGATACCGCAGGCACCACCCATACCAGCAGTGATCCCCGTGGCGAAGATCAAGTCCAGCGGGGAAGTGTCCAACGAAACGGCCTTGGCCATCGTCACGAAGGATGTCAGGGCAGCCGAAGATTTCATCACGATCAAGCAGTGGCAGAATAGGTGGAAGGAGATAGACTACCTCTACCAGAGCCCGCGATCCTACAGCGTGTGGGAAGGATCGACTACCTCCGAGGCCAATGTCCAGAGCTTCCTCGTCGCCCGGCACACCCAGTCGATTGTCCCCGGCGTCATGAACACGATCTTCTTCCAGGACCCGTTTTTCTTCCTCCGCACCACCCCAAGCAGCACGCAGGAAATATGCCGCCAGAAGACGGTCATCTATTCCAGCTTCTTCCGGGAGATGGAGTTCGAGAAGACTTGCTGGGACGGCTGGTTTTATACCGTGTTATTTGGAACTGGAATTTTTAAGTGGGCCGAATGCTATGAGACCAAGACCACCGTCCGCTACCGCCGCAAGGCAAAGCCTTCCGTAGTCAAGGGAAAGTTCTCCAGCATCAAGCTGGAGACCAAGGACTCCAAGCAATTTGACGCCATCGAGACGACCACGGAGCACTGGAAGCCGGAGTTCTTCCACATCCCGAATGACGAGGTGCTTGTCGATCCGTCGCTCGAAGTGAATGATATCCGCAAGGCCAAGTTCGTCGGCCACGTCAAGTTCATGACAGGCTACGACCTCATCGAGATGTGCGAAGAGCACCGTGGCGAGAAGGGCTGGACGGTTCCGTCCGAGACGGAAATCCGCAGTTGGTTCGATACCCCGAAGGAACCGACACAGGGTCTGTCCGCTCCCGAGAGCAACATAGTCCAGTCCCAAGAGCTCATCCATGCCCAGGCGAGAGACCTGCCCGTTGGCGGCGACCCGCTGATGCAGGTGCTGAAAGTGATCGAGCACTGGACGAAGAAGCGCAAGACGGTGATCGTGAACGGAAAGCTCGTAGTCTGCAACCAGAAAAATCCCTACGGCAAGATTCCCTTTTATTCATCGCACTGGTGGAAGATACCGAAGTCATTCTGGTCTATGGGAATCGGGATGCTAACCGGGCAAAACCAATTGGTAGACAAAGGGAGCAGGAACGCGGCCCTCAATATGCTCTCGATGCTGGTCAACCCCCCGATGCTCCGCAAGGCAACGCTCAACCAGCCGGGCCAGAATATCCGGCTGCGCAGGGGGAGCGTACTTACGGTGGAGGACGATGTCGACAAAGCGTTCAAGGTGCTCGAGCTTCCGCGTGTTCCTCCCGAACTATGGACGATGCTCGGCAACAACGAAGCGGCAGCGGAGGATGACAGCGGTGCCGATCTCCGCAATGTCCAGGGCAGCACACGCGGGCCGGGCGGGACTTCGCAGGGACGCACTGCCACGGGAGCGAGCTTCCTTGCCTCGGCAAACGCCAACCGTATCCAGGGACCCGTGTCCATCTTCGTTCAGAACGTCCTCCTTCCGTGGTTCTACGATATGGACGGACTTATTAACGATGCGATGAGTGAAGACCAGATGAAGGAGTGCCTCGGCGAGGAACTTGGGAAGGCATATGCCGACGCATTCGACGCCGAGCCCTACCTCAACGGCAAGACGAAGTTCGAGGTATTGGCTACGCAACATCTCGCCGCGAAACGGTCTATGAGTCAAATCCTTCCGATGCTTTCGGCTACCCTAGAGAACCAGCAGCTTCTCGCCAACCTTCACCAAGCGGGAAAGACCGTGGATGTCATCGAACTGGTCAGCATGTTCTGCGAGCTGAGTGAGTTCACTAACAGATACTCGTTGATCCGTGACCTCAACCAGAAGGAGCTTGAGTTCATGTCGCAGCAGGCGCAACAGGCGGGCCAGGCTGCGGCGGAAAAGAGCATCGCAATCGACAATAACAAGGCTCGCAACACCAGCGATATAAACTACGAACAGAATGATTCGAAGGCCGTAGAAATCGCACTCCGGCACTCGCTCGAGAAAGCCATAGAGCCGATGCTACAGAATGGAGAGCCGGGTGGGCAATATGCTGCCGGGCAGGGGTAAGAATACCCCGAAAAGGGTGTTTCTCCACGGTATTACATAGGTGGAGGATGCCATGACTGGCTTAGGGAAAAGGTGTTCAAAATGTGGTGGGGATGGTCCATTTTTCAAGAATAGTGCTTTTTCTGATGGGCTTGACCACTACTGCAAGACGTGCAGAAAGCCTGTAAATGACGCTAAGTATGCACATATGCTGGCTGACCCCGTGGCAAAGGCTGAACATCGTGACTATCAGAGATGGAGCCATATCAAGCGAAATTATGGCGTTACCAAGGAGCAGTGGTTATCTAAGTTTGATGAGCAAGGTCATCGCTGCGCCGCCTGTGGTTCCACTGAGTATAACGGAAAGAATTGGCACACAGACCACGTCCACGAGACGGGAGAGTTCCGTGGAATTTTGTGCCATCCCTGCAATGTAACTCTTGGTAATGCAGGGGATTCTTTGATTCGTCTTCGTGACATAGTTCAGTATTTAGAGAAGTGGAGCAAAAGTGAAATTCCTGCAAGCGTTCAAGAAGTGGTGGATGTATCCGTCGAACGAGCTGCCTGAGCCCAAGCCCGATCTCCCTACCGATTTTTCATCCGACATAAAACTCACCGATCAGGACCGCGAGGACCTTATCGCCATCGTGGACGAGCCGGGGTACCAAGTTGTCCTAAAGATCATGAAGGGGACATCCCGTGGGTTCACGGACGCCCTGCTGAACACCGATCCCGCCGATGACAAGGCCGTCCTGAGCGCCCATGTGATAGCACAGGCTTCCTGGCTGTTCCTGGATTCCGTCACCAAATTAGTGGCGGCTCAGGTGGAAGTCGCCATGGACGATCAGCGTGCGATAGAACAGCGGCTCAGCGATCTAGGCAGGAGCGATTTCCTGCCCATAGACAAGCCCAAGGTGGAGTGGGAGGAACCGACCACTCCGCTGGAAGCGATGGGAATTCAGTAATAGAGAGAATGAGCCGTCCGACGATAGGTGAGAAAAAACTGAGTGGCCGGGAAATTAGCCAGCGTTATTGGAACGGCGTGAAGGCTGACCCTGTCAGACATGCAGACTACTTAAAGCGTAGAAGGGCATACGATTGCCGTCCAAATCGAAAGCGTAGCAAGGCAGAAATTCAAAGGCGAACGCTTAAACATAGGTTTGGGCTTACTCCGCAACAGAAGGACGCCTTGCTTCTTGCCCAAGGTGGACGATGCGCAGTTTGTCGGACGAATGATCCCCGTGGTTATGGGTGGTGCATTGACCACGACCACCGATGCTGCCCCGGAAAGAAGACTTGTGGCAAGTGTATCCGTGGAATCCTGTGCCACGACTGCAACGTGATGCTTGGATTTGCAGGGGATAGCCCCACTCGCTTGATACAGGCGATGGAATACTTGGAAAGAGGAGGTAAGGTAAATGCCTGACCCCCTTGACGTAACGCTCGGACTGGCATCGATACCATCGACGCCGGACATCGGAAACCAGCAGCCAGCAGACCCAGGGAGATCACCTGGAGCGCCACGGGCAGCGGTATTGCCGCCTGAGAAAGAGAAGAAGCCCGAGACCCCTACGGAGAAGAAGCCGGAGACTCCTCTACCGACCCCTCTTATAGACGTGACGGAGGAATATCAGACCGAAGATGAGGACGGGAATCCCATCGGCACCCCCACCAAGGTCGTGGGGCACGGGAAGACGGAGATCGAGGCGGAGCGGGACCTCCGTGCGAAACTCAAGGCTGTCCACCAGGCCGCCGTGCGCAAGATGGCGGACTGGAAGAAGAAATTCAGGACTTTCGACGAGTCCAAGCCTTCTCCGACCTTCGAGCCGATCACTTTGAGCGCCGAGGAGAAGTTCAGGCTCAACCGCGAGCTGTCGAACCCCGAGACTATGGAATCCGCCCTGGACCAGCTTTTGCAGGCACGCCTGGGCGTTTCTCCCGAGGATTATCGCAAGAAATTGAGGGACGAAGCGCTCAATTTGCAGGTGGCGAGCGGATCAAGAGAAACTACGCAATTCGTAGACGAGCACCCTGAGTTCCCGATGGGACCGGAATCCAGGAAGGCTATGGAGACCGCTTTTGCGGCCAAGTCCAAGGAAAGAGAGGATGCCGGTAAGGCTCCCCTTGAGTGGACTGCCCATAACCTGGAATTGATCTTCGAGGAGTTGGCGGAGAGTGGCCAAATAGCCCCCATCCCACCGACTCAACAGGAGGTAGTGACCGTTAAGACTCCTGTGGAAACTGACGAATCGGATAATACCGAGGAGTTGGGGACCAAAATAAGGCCACGCGGGTCTAGGCACTCCGCCTTATCACCTGAGCATAGTTCCGTTCCTTCGGGGGCGGGAGCCCAGCCGACAAGCGACGAGACCTTCCTCGCAGAAGTACAGAACATGACTACCTCTGCATTGCGAACCAGGATTCGAACGGATCAGAAATTCCGCCAGCGTCTTGATAGCATAAAGCGGTAGCCTAAGGGGCTATTCACCATGAGTTACACACCAACCAGTGGACTGAGCACCAACCTGCCTCAGACCGCCGCGGTCTACTACGACCGCAACTTCATTGGGTAAAGTCGGTGAAGTCTAAACCTTCTCTGATTGACTCGAACGCTGAAATGCCAACGAGGCGGAACCCGAAAGGGACCGTGAGAGACTAAGCGAGAAGGCGGTCGAAAGACCGATGCAATAGTCCGAACATTCCGGGAATAGAAACCGGAAGAGACCAACAGAAATGGTTGGTCCCGCCGAAAGGCGAGTAACAAAGTGCGACAACCTCAAGATGGAGCTTCCGTGGTATCGTTGCGTCGAACGCAGGGAACTTCCACCGCAGTCCGGATCGACCCATCGCTTGTACATGTATGCCGCAGGTCTGGGCATCGGTCAGGCAGCGGGCAGCGTACCGGCGGACCTCACCATCGGAAATGGCGAGCAGTTCACTTCCAACCAGACGACCTTCTCCACCTCGCAGGCGAGTGAAGGCACGGTAGGCACGGGGTTGATCCCTTGCGTATTAACTGATTACGCAGTAATTGGACAGTACTGCGACTTTTGCGGAGTATCGGACTACGCACTGGCCGTCGCGATCGACCCGGCGCTCGAGAACCTTGAACGCGAAATGGCCTATCGGCTTGCCGGGACCATCTCCAGTCTCGTGCGTACCCAGGCGAACGCAGCGGGCGTGATCGACGCATCCGTCTATTCCGGCAGCAAGACGACCGGCACCGTCCTCACCATCGCCGATCCGATCAAGGCCGTGCAGGAGTTGAGGCAGCGGTCGGTCGCACCTTTCACCGAGAACAAGTTCGTCGGTGTCATAACCCCCCTGTCGGTCGGGGACATCCTCGTCAGCACGGGCTACAACAGCCTCGTGGACATCTACAAGCACACCAAGGAAGGGCTCGACAAGCTGCTCGAACTTCCTGGCGGGAACGGCAAGGACGATGACGTCCAGGTTCTCGACTTCAGCGGGTTCAAGTTCTACGAGAGCCCGTATTGCACCGAGACCGCCTCTTACCAGAGCGGTGCTGCGACCGCTTACCGGACGACCCTGTTCGGTCACCAGGCTGTCATCGGAATCTCCCTCGGAGTCAAGGAGAACAGCCAGATCGGTGACGGCGAGTGGTCCAACATGAAGCTCTGGCTCATGAAGCCGGAGGGACCGTCGGTAGCCGACCCGACGCACGTCGTGGGAGGGTTCACTTCCTACAACGTGAAAATGGTCGATACCCTGCCGCCTGACCTCGTCATGCGTCTCCGCTACATCGACGCCACCAGCGGCCTGAGTTAAGAAGCCGC
>QGNH01000770.1_pt1 | contig 21961 bp, 20 predicted proteins | sample 1735481 | NCBI WGS metagenome assembly QGNH01 (sample SAMN09239004, study PRJNA386568) | Viral metagenome, whole genome shotgun sequencing project.
AGCTACAGCGCCGACGGCGGCGACCTGGGGCGCGGGAGCGGCACGCAGTACGACGTCGCGCAAGTCTCGCCGATCTTTTTCCGCTTCGCGGTGGAAATCACCAAGCTGGTCGAGTACGCCTCGAACACGCGAGAGAAGGCCATCGAAAATGCCGTCAAACGGGAAATCGCCAACGGCATGAAGCAATTCCGCTCGTTCCTCGACAAAGTGATTCAGACCGCGGGCAACGGCGTGCTCGGCACGATCAGCGCGATCAACGGCTCGACGTTCACGATGAGCGTGCCTTCGGGCGCGGCGCTGGTGTACGTTGGGCAGACGATCCAGATCTACGACCCGACGCTCACCACGAACCGCAACGTCGCGGCCAGCGTGGTGTCGAGCGTCACCGCCGCCGATCCGATTTCCTCGACGCAAACCATTACCGTGGACAACGTTCCCGCCAGCACGGCCGTCAACGACTTGATCGTTCACGACGGATTGACGGGCGCATCACCGGTGTCTCTGTTCGGCATCAAGTATCATCAAAATAGTGCCACCACCGGAACCTGGCTCAACCTCAACCGCGCCACCTACCCACAACAGCTCGCCACGCCGCGCGTGAATGCCGCCAACGCCGCTTTGGTTCCCGGCTACGTGCGCCTGGCGATCAACAAAGTGAGGAAATCACTGGGCATCAACCAGCTCGGCAAACTGATCGCCTACACCAGCGTCGAACAGGAACACGCCTGGGAAAATCTCGGCATCACGATTTCCCAGGTGATCAAGGAAGGCGCGGGAGGGCGCGCGAGCGACCTCGATCTGCTTTTCTCCGGCAAGAAGACCATGTCCGGCATCCCCATCAAGTCTTCGGTGAACGCCGATCAGACACGCGTGGATTTCCTCGATCTCTCCCACTGGGGCCGCGCCGTGATGAAGGACATCGATTACTTCGAGGTCGGCGGACAGACCGTCTTCCCGATCTACGGCGGCAGCGGAGGCATCTCCGCGTCGTTCATCTTCTACTTCGACACCGGTTTCCAGGTGTGGAATGACTCGCCACGCAGCGGCAGCTTCATCGATGCGCTCGCGCGGCCAAGCGGGTACTAGACAACGTCGCAGAAATAGGTGATAGGGGCAAAACTATGCCCCTATCACCCTGCGTTTTACTTTTACGCGCCAACAGTGTCGTTATTGTCTTTAGTAGGACAGGCTTCAGCCTGTCTGATTTTCTCCGAAAGACCAAAAGCTGACAGGCTGAAGCCTGTCCTACTCAAGCCATGATCCACGTCATTCGAGAAACGCACGACACGCCTGCGGAGGTCGCGCGCGAGCTGGCGCTCGCGGGCGGCTGCAACCGATTTGGCGAGCCGAATTACCGCGTGGTGTAGGGATGGTCGCGGCTGGACTGGATCGGCGGGAAGTGGGAAGACCGCGACTCCGGCGGCGCGTTGCTGCGCGAAGTGGTCGAGCTGCGCCACGAACCGAAATATGCGCCGCACAATCGCTGGCACATCGAGCGGTGGCTTCCTCCGGAGAGCTATGGCTCGCCGGAACAGTGGTACGCGGAGACCATCGAAATTGAAAATGGGCGCAGCATTCCCGCGCTGGGGCCGTATCCGTCGCGCGGCGATTACGAGCACTGCATCACACTCGAAGGGCCGCGGGGCGAGTTCGTGCAACTGACGCCGGCGGCGGTGCGGCACATTGCGCGCGCGATTGAAGCGAGCCGCCGCGCTCCGCGAGCAAAGAGCAGGGAAGCGCTCGAGGATCGCGCGCGGCGCCAGGAGCGGGAATATGACTCGTATGCGGAAGCGGTGTTGTCGTGAATCGTGACTGGTGAAAAACCGGAGGTTGGTAGGACAGGCTTCAGCCTGTCTGCTTTCGGGTTTTCAGCACGGAAATCAAAACCTGACAGGCTGAAGCCTGTCCTACTAAGAGATCAGGAGAAACTCGAGATGAACAGCGAAACCGCGGTGATCGCGAATATCACCGAGCAGAGTTACATGGCGCAGCGAACCTACGGAACCTTTCGGATTGCGGGCCGGTCCGAGGGCGAGGAATATTCCCTGACGCGCATCACGCCGCGCACGGCGGTGATGGATTATGGCGACAAGCGCATCCTGCCGCTGCCCATCGCGGCGCGCGAAATTGCCGACGACCTGTGCCGCGAATTCAATTCCGACGCGGGAGAACGCAGTTTCCTGGGCGTGTTCGTGTGCGCGGGGAATAGCCCCACCGAGGAGGAACTGCGCGGGGCGCGCGAGAAGCTCGACGAGTTCTACCGGGCCTTGGTGGCTGCGGCGGACCGCGAGTGGGAACGCTCGCACTCGTATCTATTCATCCACGACCTGCAGCGGCGCGCGGCCGCAAATTTGGGGCTCGATAAAGAATGGCATTATCAGGTGCGCGAGACGGCCGAGTGTCCGGGCTGCGGGGAGCGCGTCAAGCCCGGCGTCGCGGTCTGCAAATCCTGCGGCGCGATTCTCGACCGGGAGAAGGCGCTGGCGCTGGGATTGGTGCAGCCGCCCGCAGTGATGGAGCCGCGCACGGAACGTCCGGCTAATCCACGTCGGGCTTAGTGCGGGAAGGAGCTAGCACAACCGATTCATTCTCTCGCCGATTGTGCTAACCTTATTTCATGGGAGAAAAGCAACCGGGCCTGACGTCTATTTCTCTTTTTGCGACCTTCATTCTGGCGATTCTGGCGTTTCTGCAGTTCATTGTCCGGATAGCCGACTCCTACGGTCGACTTAAATTCGTTTTGAAGGTTTTGCCGGTCTGGTTCCAACGCGTGATCCCATACACGAACATAATTTTGCTATTTGTCGCCGTAGTCGTCATTTGGGGCTGGTGGCAAGCTCGGAGTGACGAAATCAGAGCCTTGTCCGGGTTCAGGCAAAAACTCCATTGCACTTTGCAAAAACATTGGGGCTCTCTTGTACTCATGGTCGGCTTGGTTCTCATGGTTGTTGTGCTGCTAGTTGTCCCCTTATCGACTAGGGTTCCGGTTCGGAGTAGCCCACCCAATCAAACGACCGCAGACACGGCTAAACCCGATACTGGCAAGCGGGTGAATAGGGAGAATTCTGGCAAAGCCAGAACGCCGGGGATTGCGCAAGGTAGTACCGGGCCCAATAGCCCAAATATTGTGGGAAACAACAATGACGTTACGTATGGGAGCGGAGAACCCCCGACGCAGACCCACAAGTAGTCGGGCTAGCTCGTGCGCAATTAGCGACTGTGATAATCTTAGATTATGAAGGTGATGAGCCTTCTAGCGGTGTTCATAGCTGTCGCTATGGCTTGTACGGTTGGGCCCATCCCGCCGAAACAAATTGGATTTGCCCTTTTCACCTTCGCCGCGTCGCCAGCCCAAGCGCAGGCGCAACCTGAGACGCGCGATCAGTCTCAGACACCTGACGAAAAGCAGCCTTCGACTAAAGCTCCGGCAAAGCCCAGTCAATCTCCCAAAGCGGCTAACGGTCCGGCAAATGGCTCGGAAGTCAAACAACAGAGCTCGGGAGCAAACAGTCCGAATATCGTAGGGAACGGGAATCAGGTCATCATAAACCAACCGGCACCTGCAACAGCAGGAGGCTTCCACGAGCAGCTTGCAGATCAGGTGATATTTTCGCTCGGATCCGGCGGCCAGATAATCGTATCAACTGAGCAACTGCGGAAGGGAAAGCCGATTGCCATCGTCATGATGGGGGATTTTGTTCCGATTCAAGGTTATCTGAAGGGCGATACTCTGTATTGCGACGTTAAGCTATGGTCAGAAACAGGCCAATCACTTGTCGAAGTCAAGGAAAACGAATTCGTCGTTCGCCCACCTAATTGGGACCGAAACTTTTCTTCCAATGCCCTTGAAGTTGTTGATGAAAAGGGCGCACCGATCCTCCAGGTTATTCGGAAAACAGCCTCTCATTGGGTGATAAACGGAATGATCGTTTCTCCCGTCGGAGTTATAGTTGCTACTGATCAAGGGACTGTATTCGGAAGCCATATGGATAATCTCGCACTCGCCCTGAAGCAAAAAAATATGATGCTAGCGGCCTTGAAGGAACTCAAGCCCATTTTTAAATATCCGTCGTACCAGCATCCAGGAGAACTCCTCGACAAGTAAAACTTGTCAATTTCCCCATCGTATCTCTAAGTTCAGACTTAATCCTATCCCTTTTGAAATGCGGCTCAAACAAACACCGCAGTACGTCACGCAGTCGACATTGTAAATCGTTGTCCTTCCTTCATTAGGGCTGAGCCCGCACAGGAGATTTCAATTGACACGCCAACAGACACGCGCGCAGGAGCGCGCGGACGCATTTCGCCGCGTAAACGCGGCCTACGGGCTTGAACCGCGCAAAGCGCGGCGGGGAATTGCACGCGCATGGGCCACTCAAGCGTGGCGCAAACGCGCTGTACTGGCCACAGTTTCGTGCGGAATACTCGCGCTGTTTTCCCTTGGCGCGACACCTTCCGCCCACGCGCAAGGCTCGCGCAAGGACGACGTTGTGTTCAACGCGCAGGGGCGTCCGATGGCGGGGGCGACGGTGCGCGTATGCACATCCTCGGCCACGGGACAGCCATGCTCGCCGCTGGCGGTGATCTACTCGGATGCGGCGCTGACGCAGGCGCTGGCGAATCCGCTCTCCGCGGACGGCCTGGGGAATTACACGTTTTACGCCGCGCCGGGGCGCTTTGAGATTGAGATCAGCGGGCCGGGAATTACGACCAAGCAAATGCCCAACGTGATCTTGCCGAGCGATCCCAGCACGCCGACGTTCACCACGGTCACCACGACCAGCGGGATCTCCGCATTTTCGTTGTCACTGACCGGCAACCTGACGGTGAGCGGATCGGTGGCGATCGGCGGAACGCTCACGGTTGGCGGTGTGCCGGTGGTCGGCGGGGGCGGGGGCGGAGGGGCATCGACCAGCACTGATAATCAATGGACGGCCGCGCAGCGATTCAAGGGGCCGATTCCGTGGCGCGACTTCACGGCCTATATGCCGGCGGGCGGGTGCAGCGCCACAACGGGAAGAAGCGACCCTGCTACCACAGGCTCAATCGCCAGCGGCAGTCACACGCTGACCGTTGCCAGCGCCATAGATTTCATCAACGGCTGCGGGATCACCGTGCTCCATGCGGGTCCGACTTCCTCGCTGGTCATGCCGTCCTGCACGTTTTCCTCGGCGTCGGGCACCGGCAGCGTGGTGACGATAACCTGCACGGGCAGCACCAACCTAGAAGGTACCGGGGGACCCGTCCAGATTTCATCATGCAGCGGGGGAAGCGGGACATTCAATGGCACCTTTCAGGTTTCCTATGCAACTGTAGCTAACCAGTTCCAATATGCGGCCTCGGGAACAGGCACGCCTACCGGCTGCGTCATATCGTTTCTGATCGGTTGGGCGCACGATGTAACGGGCAGTACGCCGGACTACTACAAGGTCGCAGTCTGCGATGGAAATTCAGGATGTTCGCCAGCATACGGCCCGGTCACAATCACCAACGCCAACGCGACACTGACCTACGAGAATTTCAACTGGATTGGCTACCACATGCCGACTGCCGCGAAGCTGGCTTGCCTCTACAAGTCCACGGACAATGTGACCTACGCGGCTGTTGCGACTTCAATGAATGGCGGCTTCGAGGACCGCGGTGTTGCGCTGCCGGTGTTTGCGAGCTGTCCTGCTACCCCACCGGCAACCGCTACGGCGCAGCAACTCACGACCACGATAGCTTCGGGTGCGGGCACTTCCACGCTCACGCTTGTCGGAGCGGCATCGAACACCGCGACATCGCAGAACGTCTACCACGACGAAACGCCATTTCTGCAATCGTGCATTAACGATGTGGCAAGCGACCAGGAACACCCAGCGCAAAACAGCTTTCCTTCGTGGATGTATGGCTCGCATGGATGCCTGATTCCGGCAGGAAACTGGAACTTCAATTCCGACGCGGTGACCGACTCTGCTACCGGGACGAACGCCGGGGGGATCTCCATCTATGTGGATGGAACGATCGTCCTGGACACTTGGCCGTGGATCCTCTCGGGAAACTCATGGAACATGCAGGGAACTGGAAACGGCGGCGGTGCTCATGTTGCGACCGTCCATTTCCCGACCACTTACGTGCAACTTGGCGCGAACGTGCCAATCGGCTTTGGTGCATTCGGTAACAATATCCGCCTGCACGGGTTCGCGCTCCAAGAGAATGGCACGACTTTGGGTCAAGTATGTTTGGAGTACGCTGGCGGAGGCTTCGACTTCGGTGAGTTGCAGCTTGGCTGTGCAACGCCGATGCAGGTGGACAGCAATAACCTGTACACGACCGTTCACAACGTCGTGATGCAACCGAACTACGGGGTGGTCCCCGCGTCGGTCCTGTTCACCGTGTCGGCCTACAACGGCGGCCCCTGGTGCTGCATGAGCTTCGACAACATCTACACCGGCTGGCACGGGTTCTATTTCGAGGCTCCGGGCGGCAACCAGAATGGCCGCGGCGCGCCAATCACGGTTGATAATTGGGAGCTGGAAGAGTTCGGGCAGTATCCTCCCGGCGCTAAGGTCATTGTGGACGCTGGCAATGGGTATGCTCCGGGCGCGGACTCCGCACAACTTAACGTCCCAGGGCTTTCTTTCCGCAGACTCGACAACGCCGATTCCTCGGACAAATCTTTCCTGCTGTACGAGGGGCAAAACGGGGCTGGCTCTGCTGACTTCGTTCTGGACGCCGCTGACACTTTCAATCCGATCGTATCGTGCGACCCAGCCTCGACGGTGTGCTCGAACTCGAATCCGCAATTGTTGCCCACCAGTGTCGCTTCCAACAGCGTAGAGTCTTTGAACGGCCTCACCGGCCACTATACCGGACCGGGAATAGATGGCAGGGAGTACACGCCGCCAAGCGTGGTGCTGCCGGATCATCCTGACTTCTATCAGACTCCTTCCATTCCCTCCTGGGCCGACGCGCTGCCAGGGCCATTTATGTTGAACGTGATAGGAACCGGCGGCGGAGGTTTGGCCGCGGGGCAATACTGCATCAGGGTCGTGGGACTCGATGGCCAGTCCATGCACGGACTGACACTTCCTTCGCCAGAGGCTTGCGTAACTGTTGGAGCGGCAAGCTCGATCAGCCTGCAATGGCAAAATCCGCAATCCGACTGGGCCTATTCGGATTATCACCTTTATTATAACTATTCAGCCACCCTTGCGACTCCCGGCGGTGAGAATTACTGGATCGATACGTCGATCGCGCCCAGCGCCACGTACCCCGTGACCTACACGTTCACATCCACGGGCGGCGCATCCAGCGGGACGCCTCCTACCTATCCGACCGCATACACGTCGTGGCTCAACCACGATGGAGGCCAGCCAAGCTGCCTGTACTGCGTGCCGGGTGACAGTATCGCCTGGCAACTTGGAATCGGCGAACCCAGTCCGCCGGCGGGAGATAAGCTGGCCGTTAAGGGCGGTGTGCTCGATGCCGAAAGCGGCTTCAAATCCGCGCTGGTGACGAAATCCGCGAACTATACGCTAACCACTTCAGACTACTGGGCGAACGTCACCGGAACCACAACCATCACCGTGCCGCACGCCAGTATCGGCAACCACTGGGTCGTGTTTAATTCCGGCACGAATGCCGTGACCGTACAGGCCGACAGCGGAAACATCAACGGCGCGGCAAACATCACGATTTCGGAGAACACGGGCAAGGAAATCGCCTGCGATGGGACGAATTGTTTTGCGCATTGAGTAGGAGTGGTAGGACAGGCTTCAGCCTGTCTGCTTTGTTCTTCTCTGCCGCAATTCAGACAGGCTGAAGCCTGTCCTACTCCGGAACATTCATGTCCAAATGGGAAACGTGGCTGAAGGGAATCGCCGCCGCGGGAATTGCCGGCGGAGCCAACGGCGTCTTCACCGGATTTGCCGCGGTGGGAATTGATCCGGCGCATTTCAATCTTCAAGCCGGATTGCATTCGACGCTCGCCATCGCGGGAGTCAGCGCACTGATGTCCAGCATCATCGGCGTCGCGGCGTATTTGAAGCAGTCTCCGCTGCCGAATGAATCGTGCACTGGTGACCAGTGACCAGTCACCTGCGCCACGACTCAGCGCAAACCAGTCACGAGTCACGAACCACGATTCACCAATCACGAGAGGACCCACATGCCAGTCGTCGGAACCACTGCGTACAACACCGCGGGCCAGATCACGGCACTGGTGCGCTCGCTGCTGAATGATGCCGCGGGAAATTTGTTCACCGACGCGGTGCTGCTGCCGTATGTGAACTCGGCGTATCGCAAGGCGCAACGCGCGCTGGCGAATATCCAGTCCGGCTCATTTTTGACCGACGACGTGCTGCTGGTCGTGACTGCCGTTACCCAGGTGGATCCATCGGCGCAAGTCTCGATCACCGACGCCACGGCCCCGCCCAACCAGTTGCCACCCGATTTACTGGTGCCGGTGAAATTGTGGGAGCGCGCGAGCGGCAGCTCCGACGCTTTCATGGAGATGACCGATCTGACCGACCACGACGGCTTGCCGTCGGAAGCGCATGCGCCGACGCTGAACTATTGGGAGTGGCGCGCCGACGGCCTGTATTTTCTGGGCGCGACGCAGGACACGCAGATTCGCCTGCGCTACCAGAAGTCGTATCCCGATTTGAGCGACGCGACCAGTCCCGTGCTTATTCGGCAGGCGCAGGAAGCCCTGGCCTACGCGGCCGCCGCCATGGCGGGAGTCGCTCGCGGCGCGCCGCAGGCGGAACGCTGGGACGCCGCTGCCGCCGACGCGCTCGAGGACCTAATTATACGCGCCACGCAACGCGAACAGCAGACAGGCCGCCGCCGCAGGCCGTTTTCCTCGCGGGGTGGGTTTGCGCCGGTGGTTTGAGGAACGTGACTGGCGACTGGTGAAGTGCGGCTTGGATTTCTCGCGAATTCTTGGTCCTGCCGCGCTGGTAGCGGCGCAACACGCCCCGGGAACGCCAATCTCCGGATTGGCGGATGGAGAAACGCCATTCGGGAGAATGGCGTTCCCGGGCTGCGCTTCGCCATGGCTCCGGCCAATCGAATTACGAATCACCAGTCGCTAGTCACCAATCACCAGTCACATTTTATTCCGGAGGAAACATGCCACTAACCATCACGATCGTCGACGTCGATGCCGGCGCCGACAATGTCTACATTTTTGGCACACTCACGGCATCAGGCAATTATTCCACGGGCGGGGACACGCTCGATTTCACCACTGTCAGCCCGCAGGTTTTAGCGAGCCAGCCGCCCCTGCAGCTTTGGGTTGGCGGATCAACCGGCGACTCCTACGCGTGGATCAAGGGAACCGCGCTCAACAATCAAAAAGTGAAAATCAATACCGCATCGAACACGGAACTCGGCTCCGGTGCCTATCCTGCGCGAATTACCGGCGATGCGAGCATTCAGTTCGAGGCGGTGTTTAACAAATTGATTTAGCGAGTAGGACAGGCTTTAGCCTGTCTGCTGTTCCGGTGCCGTAAGAAATCGAAACCAGACAGGCTGAAGCCTGTCCTACGAAATGCTACTAAACCTATGAGCATTGCAGGCACAATTGACGCGCCGCTGGATTTGTTCGGCGGGCTGGTGACCGATATGCCGGCGGCGGACCTGCCGGAAGGCGTCTCGCCCGATTGCCAGGACGTGGCGTTCTTGCTGGGCGCGGTGAAGACGCGGCCGGGGCTGGTGTCGGTATATTCGCCGATCGTTTCTCCGCTCGGGGGGAATCCCACCGTCAAATACCTCAAGACCTACACGCAGCCGAACCTCGTGCAGACGCTGCTCGCGCTCGATTCCTCGGGCACGCTGTGGGGAGAGAATTCTCCCGGTGTGCTGTCGCAAATTGCCTCGGGGATTGTGCCAAACTCCGCGGCGAGTTCGGCGTCGTTGTTTGGGCGTGAATATATGGCCCTGAGCGACGGCCAGTTTGGCCAGGACTTGCCGCGCCAGTACGACGGCACGAACTTCGACCGCGTGAGTCAGGTCGGACCCGGCGCGGGAGTCGTCGCGGTCGCCGATATCGTGGCAAACATTTCGGCGATCTCGCGGACTTCCAGCGTCGTGACGGTGACAACGTCGACGCCGACTGGTTTGCTGGTGACCGACCAGGTCACAATTGCGAGCGTTTCCGATTCGACCTTCAACGGCGTTTTCCCCGTCGCTTCGATTATTGATTCGCTGCATTTCACCTATGCGCAGGCGAACTCCGACACGACGTCGAGCGGCGGCACAGCGGCGCCGGTCGGTTCGATCTCAGCGGGCGTGCATCAGTGCTCCGTGATTTTCGTGACGCGGCAAGGCTATCTGACGCGGCCTTCGCCACCGGTGTCCTGGACGTCCATCGGAGGCGTGCGCGCGGACGTGACGGGAATTCCGACGCCTTTTCTGCTGCCAAACATTGTGGCGCGCATCCTGGCGTTCACCGGAGCGGGCGGCGACAACTTTTATTACACCACGGGCCTTGACGGCGCGCCGCAGCTCGAAATCACGGATAGTACGGCGACGTCGTTCGTCGTGGATTTCTCCGACACTTCGCTGCTGGCGGGGATTTCGGCGGATCCCTTGTTTCAACTCGTCGAGCTGGGCGAATGCGCGGGCGTGATTGGCTACGCCAGCCGGCTGCTCTGGTGGGGCGAGCGAAACAAGCAAAATAATTGGGACAACCTGACATTTGACGGCGGGTTTGGCGGAGCCGGGAGCCATGTGCCTCTCGGATGGACTCCCGATCCAACGTACTTCACCGGGGGAAGCGGGGACACCCTCGGGAATGCCATGTGGGGCGGCGCGTACGAGATTCTGGGCGACGGCGCGACGCCGACGCGCGGGCTGATGACGCAATCCGCCGTGACCGATTACAACGGCGCGCCGCGCCTGCTGCCGAATACGGGATATTCGGCGCGCGTCCGCGTGCGCATGGCGGGAGCGCTCACGCAGGGAACTCTTCATGTCCACGTGTACAGCGCATCCGGGTTGATTTCGACCACGGGCGTCGCCGTACCCGCGGCGCAAATCACCACCGGCGCCTGGAGCGAATTCATTGCGCCCATTACTTCGGCGTCCGGATTTACGGCGATTCCGTTCGACCTGATGCTGCGCGTCTACGCCGACGGCACGCCCACCAGCGGCGCCGGCTTTCTGGTCGAGAACATCGAGATTTTTCCCACGGAAGAGCCGTACAACACCTCGCTGGTGCGCGCCTCCTATGCCGAGGATCCCGAAAGCTATGACGGCGTCACCGGCTACATGAACGTTTCCGAAGACGACGGGCAGACCGTGCGCGCGGCATTCCTGCTGCGTGAGAATCTCTACCTGGTGAAGGACCGCTCGATCTACGTCACCGCGGACGACGGGGTGAACGAGCCGGCATCGTGGACGATCAAGGAAGTATCGGTGACGGTGGGCACGCCTTCGGTGGCGGGCGTGGACACGGGCGAGGACTGGGCCGTGATCGCGGGGCGCGCCGGGCTGTACATCTTCGATGGCGGCGAGCCGGTAAAAATCTCGCAGGAAATTCAGCCGCTGTGGGACCAGATCAATTGGGCCGCGGGGCAAACGCTGTGGGTGCGCGTCGATACGTTGAACAAGCGCATCCTGTGCGGCGTTCCGATCGGGACGGCCACCTCGCCCAACCGCATTCTCGTGCTCGACTATCGCAGCCTCTCCAGTGCCGGCGAAATCGAGTCGCTTGGCTCCGTATTCTTCTCGACATTATCCGGCAAGCTATATGCCGTGGGCCGGTCGCGCAAGTGGTGCCCGTGAAATATCACGGCCAGCTCCTGCGCGCTCGCCGAGCGCCCCAACGGCACGTCGCAAATATTTCTTGGAAACGGAGGCGTGAGCGGGGCAGGGAACGGAAAAATCTATCAGCTCTCGGACACGCACTTTTCCGACGATGGCGCGGCAATCAATTCCTACTACACGACGTATTGTTTCCTGAGCCGCGACCTCGAGCAATCCTTGCAAGTGCGCTCGCACCGGAAATTATTCGCGTATCTGACGGTGTACGCCGAAGGGGCAGGGAACTTGAACGTTTGGGCACCACTTTTCTTGGCCGCATGTTATCAAGCATTTGCAATAGCTTACGTTCCCTGAGAGTGGCGTTTCTTGCCCGATTTTCCCCTTCCTTACCCGTCACTCAGGCATAACTCAGGCATAGTTTTTGCTTTTTGGTGTGTTGCGATCGAAGCGTATACTCCCGCTTATGAACATGACAACGAAGTTCACACCGAAGGTTGTGCGCCTGGCACTGGCGCGGAGATCGCTCTCCCAATTTGCAAGGCTGATGATGCCCAGCTTCGAGGTCGCTCCGGTGCACGCGATTACGATTGAGTATTTGGAGAAGCTGCTCTCCGGAGAGATTACAAAACTTGCCATCATTCAACCGCCGCGGCATGGAAAAAGTTTGCTTGGCTCGATGATGGCGCCGGCGTTTGCGCTGGGCAGGGATCCGAAGGAAACGATCATCACGGCTTCGTACGGTGCGGATCTGTCGGAAGGATGGGGCCGCAGAGTCCGGAATCTTCTCAACGATCAGACGTTTCAGGAAATCTTTCCGGCTTGCCGGCTCAGTCCTGATTCAGCGGCTGCGTATGCGTTTGAAACCACGGCCGGTGGTGGGGGAATCTTTGTTGGCCGTGGTGGGCCGGTAACCGGTCGCGGCGCGTCTTTGTTGATCCTCGATGATCTGATCAAGGACGCATCCGAGGCAAACAGCGAGACTGTATGTAAGGGCACAATCGAATGGTTGCAATCGGTGGCCATGACCAGGTTGACGCCAGGCGGAAGAATCTTGGCGATCGGCACCAGGTGGTCGGAAAAAGATCCACTGGGCTTCCTTATGGCCCAGGACGGCTGGACCGTGCTTCACTTGCCAGCTCTGGCAGAACCCAACGATCCGCTCGGCCGTGAGATCGGGGAAGCACTGTGGCCGAACCGCTATTCAGTCAAAGTGCTCGAGAAGATCCGGAAGGACATTGGGAGCAGGACTTTTCAATGTCTGTACGAGGGAAATACGTCCGCGTCACAGGGAACCATATTCAAACGCGACTGGTTTCAGCACTACGCGCAACGGCCCGAGAAGTTCCGCAGAATTATTCAGTCGTGGGACACGGCTTTCAAGACAGGGGCCACCAACGATTATTCCGTCTGTGCGACGATCGGCGAGACGTCCACGGGTTTTTATCTTCTCTCCCTCTACAGGCATAAAATCGAATTCCCAGAGCTCAAAAGGCAAGTCGCACAGCAGGCTGATGCCTGGGCGCCTTCGGAAATCTACGTGGAGGACAAAGCTTCCGGACAAAGTTTGATTCAAGAGCTGAAGACGGCAACGAATTATCCGGTCATTCCGGTGAAGGTCGACAGGGACAAAGAAACGCGCGCAAGCTCTGTAACCGGTTACTTCGAAGCCGGCCGCGTTCTGTTTCCGGCCGATGCGCCCTGGCTTTCCGACCTGGAAGACGAGCTCGCCTCGTTCCCCGGGGGGTTATATGACGATCAAGTGGACGTGATTTCTCAGGCGCTGAACAAGATGCGGGATAGCGGCGCTGGGGGCGGCCTGATCGAGTTTCTGAAGGACATTGGGAGTGGCAAGCGAACAATGCCGCCTGCGGTAGAGGAAATTAAAGTAGTCCCCAAGCCGGTGGAGGCACGCGTAGAAGCTCGGCTGCCGGCCGAGGTTGGCAAGCCGCAGCGGTGTCCGGCATGCGGAGCGGGGCCGGATCTCCTGATTCGAGGGGCGGCTGCCGACGTCCAACAATGGTTTTGTAACGGCTGCCATGCGGTTCTGGATGCGTGGGGCGCCGTCATTTCGTCGACGCCGGTGGAGAGTAGCTGTACTCACAGCGAAAACGGCCAGCACGACTGGAGGCCACTCGGCAGCGATCAGGAGCGATGCATACACTGCAGTCTGCAAAAAATGCGACCAGGCCATAGCGCGCCGCTGCGGAGCATGAATAGGCGCGAATATGCGAACCGCGATGGTCTCGGCTTGCTCGATTGGACGCGGCGATTTGGGCGATGACCAGGAAGAGTGATATCTCCATATTATTGCCGCAAGCAGGGGAGTTCCTGCAGAATTTGCTCGTTTGACAATAAACGAATTCCTCCTCCTTCGTGCCAATTTTTCTGCGGACCAGAAAAATCTTCTTGTTTGACCCAATCATCCTTACCCGCATTTGCCCAAGTCAGCGTCACAAACTTGTGTGAGCCCGTTTGAAAAACAAGCTCCCGCTGGTGCCCGTCATTCCTTTCATCTGCAAGGTAATGGCCACACTGCATTTTCGCCTTGTCCACTGTGAGAAGATCATGCACAGCCTCTGCATTTTCGTGACGTTCAGCTCTCCACCGAACATATGCCACCAGCAGAACTGAGAACAAAATCAATCCACCAGCGACTCCCAGTACGATTTTGAGAATAGATGCCACGATCAGACTCCTTCTGGCGCGTTTGGCAGTAGAATCTCCAAAATGGTCAGTGTATTAAATTCTGCGCGCATTGCTTCAATATCTGCAACTATTTGTTGGAGTGGGCGCATCTCTGGCTCCGTGAAATGCGTTCCCGCTAGTTGCGCTGGAATAGATGGACGCATTACAAAATTCATGGCATGAGAGAAAATCTCGCGCTCCAATCGGTCATATCGCCGGAAAAGAGACTCCCAACGGTTAATTAGATCGAAAGGTACAATACCAATTCGATATTGATGAATAACATATATCTCTGTACCTAGACCACATCCCTCGACGCTAGCCTTTACCCGATAAATCACATAAGCGGCAAGAACGGCAACGCTATCGAGCGTGGGATATCGCGGATACAGCCTATTGAACAAGAGACAATCAATAAAAATGGCGTGAAGTACATCACAGGACTCCGGAACACGGCCAAGGCCATCTGGAAAAGAGCGTGCGAGTATGACAAGATCTCGCCGGAATCGAAGTTTGTCGTATTCAGCGTTGGCAATCCGTTTGTCGAGTTCTACAACATCTGCTTGAGTGAACTGTTTCGCGCGCGACAAGAATTTGCAGACGGCTGGTACGTCGGGCTGCAGATCGGCGGGAGAAGATCACCTCACACGGCCTGCGATTAGTGAACGATACGCCTCTGAAAATGGCCAACACGTTTGGAAGCCGCTTGGCAGCGATCAGGTCAGATGCCAAGCCTGCGGTATCCAAAAATTTCGTCCAGGCTTCGGCCCGCCGCGAGGCATGAGCCGAGCGCAGTGGGCACGCCAGCGAACGATGTTAAGGGAATTTGACCGATTAGACCGGTTCAGGTGAAGAAATCATGCTTGTGTCTGATGGTCCGCATAGTGGAACAGAAGACCTGTCCAGGTTTGGTGTTACATTATTGGCACCATGAGGCTGCTCTTGATTGCCACCATCATTGCAGTCACCAATTGGACCGATAAGCTCAGCCTTGTTTTTACGGCGATTCTTACGCTGGTTGGAATCGTCGGGATAATTGTGGCCATCTGCACCTTGAAAATCATTGAACGTCAAACCAAGGCCACGGAAACGGCTGCCAACGCCGCCAAGGACAGCGCCGACGCCTTGGTTGGTGCAGAAAGACCTTGGTTGATTCCTAGTATTAAGAAACCGTTCAGTCTCACCGATGGCAAAAGGCGCATAGACTGGCTCATCACTAACACCGGGAGAACCACGGCCCGCATCGTCGAGGTAAAAATCCGATGTAAAAAATACACAGGGACGGAAAAACTCGCAGACACGCCGGAATACCGAGAGCCTATCCCGTTCCATGGCGTGCCACTTGCTCCGGGAGCTTCCCTCGACGCTTGGTGCTACATGGAGCGAGGGGAGAAAGATTACCAGCCTTTGAGTGGCACTGACATTGGGGAAATACGCGAGAAAGGACATAACCTTATCGCCTACGAAAAGCTGGTAACTGACATCATTGACAGCATCGCTGCTCGACTCAGGTCTGAGGGCTTGGACCCGACGCTGGCCTCCATCACAAACAAGCTCGTGAGCGATTCTTTCCCGGGACTCACGATAGAGCAGATCGATGACCGCGAGCGTGAGATTCTTCCCATCGTCGAGAAATATTGGAGCTATCATGAAGCGCTGGCGATCTCACAGGCTGCTGAAAAGATTGCTGAACGCTTCGTGGATGGGGTGCGAGAGAACTTTCCCGCGGCGGGAATGTCCCCGAACGCAGTGCCTTGGACGACTGACGATATCCTGCGTCTCGCCTTTTACTCCATTAAGCTCATCAGCGCTGAGGTGCCAGACTAAGACAAAGTTGCTCAGTGGTTTTCCGCCATTCTAGCAGCTATCGAGAAGAAACTGAAAAGTTGAACGGAAACTATCATGCGAGCGGGTGCTCCCAGAAAGGTGAGCCCACAAATGTCGACGTCAGAATTGGACATGTTCAGTGAATTTTCTCTCAGAGGCCGTTGGTGGCTGCCGGGCGATCCCAATGACCAAGTTTCCGGTACGCTGCAGTTTTCAGACGAGAGCATCAAGCTTCGACTGGACCATAGTTTTTTTTCCAATTCCGAACTCGCTTCCGCATATTCGGTAGGAAGCTTCAAAGCCCCTGTGGTACTCGGCTACACAACCAAAGGTGACCGCTGCACAATTCTTCGAGCCTTTTACCTTTCCTCCTCTGGTCACGAAGTGTTGCTGGCTGCAAACGCCCTTCTAGTCGGAATCCACTTCAATGACGAACGCGATTTGCCTATCCATAAGTCACTTTTGAGGTTCACGCACCTGGAGGATTGGACAGGGCAACTACTTGTGCGAGACAAGGCGGGCTCAAGCGAAGATCATTTCAATCTCGTTGTGCCAACTGCTGCAAAATCTGTCTTTCAAGTTGAGGGTCCTTCCCAGTTCAAACGTCTAACTCTTTGGAATGGGCTTCAAATTTCTCGCAAGCGAACCGAAACAAATCTAACGAGCCAGAGTCAATTCCAGTTGGACTTAGATCCCCCGACGAACCTTCTAGCGGTCAATCAGCTGATCCGAGGGCTAGCAAATCTGCTCTCGTTACTCGTCGGCGAAGCGGTTCTGCCAAGAAAAGTTCGCCTTATGTCACGCGAGTCCGGGACCGAAGAGGAACGGACGGTCGACTATTTCGTGCCCTCTCGCACCATTGGCCCGAAAGAAAGATCAGAATTTGACATGCCATTTCCGCTCCGCCATTTTGCTGATGGAAATAGTGCGGAGAACCTCTTTAAGGAATGGTTCTTGAAAGAGGAGGTATTACGACCCGTTTGCGACCTTTTGCTTAGCACCGTTTACAATCCGGGTTCGTATGTTCAGAGCACATTCTTGTCTCTTGCGCAGGGTTTAGAGAGCTTTCATCGAAGAACACATCATGGAACTTATGTTCCAAAGGAAGACTACGCCGGGATCAGGGAGATTCTTCAATCAGCGATTCCCAGCAACACCCCTCAAGAGCTCAAACAAAAGTTGCTCAGCACGTTGGCTTTCGCCAATGAACTGTCACTAAAGACGAGGATAAAACAGTTGTTCGAGGGAGTCGATCCCAAGCATGCCACTGACCTCACCGGATATCCAGATTTGCGCAAGTTTACGACTTTGTTTGCGGAGATAAGAAACTATCTCACCCACTACGACGAGGCCCGCAGGCCCCCAATCATCGATAACGTCGTGGACATGTACAATCTCAATCGGCGTTTGCGCGCTATCTTGACGCTACTGCTTCTCAAATATCTTGGCCTTAATGAGAATATGTTGTTTTTGCCGCTCAAATCCCATTTGCGCTTGTTTTAGCCGCCTCGCGTTTGTTATTGCTCTTACGTCCCGTACTTTGCCGGACAGGTTGAACGCAATTTCTCTTGGCAATCATGCGGATGGTCTGTCCATGGCATCCGAAACGCTCTGCCACTCGTCTCACGCTTTCGCCGTTGCGAATGGCTTCTAGGATGGCTGCGTTGTCGTACTTCGATGGACGCGGTGGTTTCGGTTCCGACGGTGGCGTGTGCCTTATCGCCTTTGGCAGCTTGGAGTGAGGGACAATCCTCCCGATGCGCGTGAAGCTGTCATAATATTTCAGGATGCGAAGTCGGAACACGGCCATCTCAGTGTCGGTGTCTTTGGAAGGTAAAATATCAGTTCGGATTTCCTGGATATTGTGTCCTGGCATCGCGGCCAGGCGGTAAAGTGTTTTTGCTTCGGAAAAAGCCAGTCCACCGGAATTCATTGCTCACCTAAAATTTCGGCGAGTGCGGAGCGCGACCAGCAACGCCGCACCCGCCGTTTTTGCCGCGTGCGGCGACGGAGAGACGCCGTTCGAACGGCAAACTTTTCGGCGAGCACTGGTCAATTGAATCATCTGGTCAACGAACGCTCGCCGTCCGCGCGCGAGGAAGCCATTCCAGCGCGCAAACTCTTCAACGTCCACAAATTCTCGGCGGGGCGCTCGCACCCGCCGTCAGCGGCATTGGCTTTGCGCTGATTTTCACGCCCTTCGATGTTCCATTTGAATGGTCATGAATCCAAATTCTCGCCGCTCGGGAGGCGAAGTCGCGCGGCGTTCGCCCAGTTCTCGCAGGAACCGGCACAAAGTCTAGACGTCTTGCTCAATTTCGCGGAGAGGGGCGATATGAGCGAGTTCAGGCTCGACTTCCGGCGCCGCGGAGTCTGCGCTTTTGCCCAGTTGCGGTTGACCGGCGCGTGTAATCGGAGTGACACCCCAATGGCGAATGATCCCTGAGATGCCATCCGGCTTGGTCTTTGCTAGGTCTTCATCAAGCTGCGCTTTTTGGCAGGCCTCGACCATGTTGTCGTGGTGGGCGGCGTGCCGGTCGTGCATAGCGGCCTCTTTGTTCAGGTGGCTCGCCATCGTGGATTCAGTCGATGAATCTTTCGGTCCGAATCCGTTTTCTTTGTGCAGGGCCGTAAGATTGTCTGCCGTCTTCCTGGAGTGCTCCGCTAGGGCGCGCTCGTGTTTGGCGGTGCTTTTGTGCAGCTCGCTCAAATGCTCTGAAACTTTCACGTGGTGCCTCCTGATTACGGATTGTTGGTAACTGAACCTCAACGACTAGGCGCCGGCCGAGATCCAGAGTGCCATTTCACGGTCCAAGCCAATTTTCGAATCGGCGGTGATATCGCCGAAATCGAGCTCGGCGAGCCGTTTGGCCAGGGTCGCATCCGGCTCCGACGCATCCCGCCGCGGTGATACGTGATCGGGTACTGAATCACGCTTCTCGAACTCGGCCATGCTGGGCGCCCAGCCGATGATCGAATTCAGGTCCGGAACTACCGTTGCTGAACTGACCTGTCCGGCGTGCTTGCTGAATTCCTCGTCTTGGGCCCGGGCGAACACTTCCGCCACTACTGGTTCCGGCAATGGCTTGTCATCGAGAATGATCGGGCCTCGAGAGTCGGCCGGTTCCAGGTAGATCATGCTGACCGCCTCGGAGACCTCTACGATCTTCGGACGCTCAGGTTCGGCATTCCAATTCTTTCCGAATAAACTTTCCATTCGCCGGCTATGAAATTCTGATTCCTGCCACATGCCTCACCTCCGCGTTCGGACTTGCATTGTTTGTCAAAGCCTGCTGAAGCTGCCACCCGAGCTGAAGAAGCCTGGCCTTCAGCACTTCTATCTCGGCCTGGACCGATTCGGCCTCGGCCTTCAAACGTTCGACTTCGCTCATGGCTGCCTCAATTCCCCGGGCCCAAAGATTGACCCGCGCCAAAATATGCCCAGGCTGCCGGTCCGGTTTGTGTGTTCGGAACGACAGTCAGATTATTCCGGCTATCCTGCACGTACGTGTCGTCACCAAAAATGACGTACACACTCGCATTTGAATTATCCGTAACGGATGGATTATCGTACACAGCTACACCGATGCGCCCACCAAGATTGGAAACTACCGTTGGAGTTAAGATTTGCGATGCGATCATCGTCGCCTCTCCGCCCATCATAGACATGGTTTAGAAACTTAATGAAAGGGTATTTTGCGGAATTCGACATCGGGATTGCCTAGAAGGCCACGCCACGGACACCAGCCGCCCCAGGACGAACAAACTCACCCGGGATGGCTGTCAGGACCATCCCAACACCGCGCTGGACAGCTCCTAGACGAGCTGAAGGCTGAAGGGAAGCTGGCAAAGCGCGGTGAGGGCAGGGTTGGTAAGAGCGGTCGCAAGGGTAATATAACGCACGGTGATATTACCTCCCCCAAGCAAACTCTCTCCGACCTCGGCGTCACTCCGAACCAATCCAGCCAGTGGCAGAAAATCGCTAGCTTGTTCCACTTGAAAAATACCCCATCATCCCCAATAACCGGCCTGTTCCAGACGAAAAAATAACAGCCATCATCCCGAATGACCGATGCGTTCCACGGGGAAATTCTAGGCTCGCGCGCAGTGACGAAATATCGCCACTCGAAAGTTGTGAGTGATGTATACTGTATAATATACATATATATTATGTATTACTTCTAGGATAATATGTTTACGCTCGTGAGGACTTGCGCGTATTCGGTCGGCGATGCTCGCTGCCACCAATGTCGTAGCTGCCTCAATGGCGCTGAGTCTTAGTATTGCGACCAGTCGCTTTTTTACTAACTTCTTCTTCCCAATTATATACAGCCTTCCGCGAGCACCCGCAGGCCGAGCGGCAATCAGTTCTTTTTCCGTGCTCTATGCGTGACGGTGCTGCTCTGTGCGGCTCTGTAGGCAGGTCCTTGTTACTGTCAACAGTAACTCCATGCCATGACTAGGCCCTATTTCATCAAAAGCGCGATGAACTTCATATCCTTCGCGTCGTGTAATCGCCAATGTTTATGCGGGTTCTAGCGATGACTATGTTTGGATTATGTTCGACTCTGGCAGGCGCGGATGTTCTTTCCGTGGAGTTTTAAGTCTTGAGACTTAAAAAGATCATCCCCCGCATCTTGTTCTTCTGACTGTGCGTGACGGTGTTGCTCTGTGCGGTTCTGTATGCTAGCCGTGGCCCTATTCAACATGCACAAATCGTGCACATAGCAATCAAAGTAACGTAATCGTTAATGTTTATGCGGGCTGTAGAGCTAGCGACTGGGAACATCGGGTGCCGCATCCGATGCGCTCACCAGTAGTTTCAGCCGTTGAATCTCATCAGGGTGGAAGTTGCGCGTGAATTCAGCGAACAGCATGGCAATCTCGCTATCATCATTTACATTTACTATATTGGTAATATTGCGAGTTTGATGAAAATGAATGCCCGCGCCAGGAGCTTGCAGCTCGCCAGTTAAATGGCCAAGTAGATCCAAGCAGCGGATAATCGAGTTCAATGCGTTCGATGCGGCTGCATAAGACTTATCCTCTTTCGCCAACTTCACAATTGTGTACGCTCCAGTAATCACGTCTTCCACGCGTGAAAGTAAACTGTTGCCTTGTTCTGCGCGTTCTTCTTGGGTGCGTTCTCTCAGCATTTCGGTGATATGGGCGCGGTGTCTGGAAAGGGCGCCGAGGGAGAGGCCGGGATTCTCGGCAACGATGGTTCTATAGGGGATGCCGTTGATGATTTGCATGTCGATGCGATCACGATGGGGGTGATTACAGGGTCCGCAGTGCATGCAGGGATTATACAACCATCGTTCCATTGGTTCCAGTTTTGGATGGTTAATGACGGAACGAATGAGGCAGATTCACTTCGTGAGGCTTGTTAGGGTTTGAGGGTCTGGGGCTCTGTTGTCGCCATGCATGCCTACCTCTATGTAGGTAAACAGAAGCCAAAACCCTCAAACCCAAATGACCCTCACGGGTATTGTGACTGTTACTGAGGCTTCCCGTGATAAAGATCGGTGATATGATGTGGTTTGGAAAGCAAAAAGCCACCGCGGAGTCGAATCGGGTGGCTTCTGCGTGGTGATGATGAGATGAGACGAAACAAGCATACACACGGCCGGCCGGCGAAGTCAAACGATCAGGACTTGCTCCAGCGATTCCGCAACGAAGGCAGGATAAGGTGGGA
>QGNH01001170.1_pt1 | contig 21944 bp, 27 predicted proteins | sample 1735481 | NCBI WGS metagenome assembly QGNH01 (sample SAMN09239004, study PRJNA386568) | Viral metagenome, whole genome shotgun sequencing project.
GCACCCGGTCGAATGGGGTATCCTTTGACCGTATAGGGGGTGCTGAAATATGAAGCTGCGAACGAAAAATAAGGGACTCACTGTCAAACTCAATTTGTGGTCGCTAGAGAAATACTTGGGTGACTTTGATTCGAAGAAGGCCCGCCTTTGGGTCGTAGGGGAGGTAACGAACGCCGAAACAGATGAAAAGAGGAAATTCAATGATGCAGGAGAGTTGATTACTATTCTAGGCAAGTGGAATGCCATCAAGTTCAGACAACTTCGCAGAGAGCCAAGGAATGTGAACGGGAGTTGAAATCGAGCGGCAAACACATCTTTCGAACGTAGCTAGAGGTTGGCAGCAGGCTAATGAGGCGGAAACGGTCAGACCCGAAGACGTTCGACCTCACCCACCCGTGCCCCCTGTGCGGGTACAAAATCCCGCCGAGCGAACTCATCCACACTAACGGTGAGCACGTCAGGTGCCCGAAGTGTGGACAAGAGAGCGGATACGGAGCCGTCAAGAAGGTCGATGGATAGAGCCCAAGACCCCACGGCAGGGGAACCGCAAACAGAAAGTGAGGCCGTGAGGCCATGCTGTTTTTCTTCATCTGCTGTATTGTTGCCCCAATAATAGGCCGGAAGCTTGGTTGGGCGTTAAGCCGTCACCTGTTCTACGCCACACCATCGGCAATCGCTGTCCCATTATGTCTTCTTTGGGGTGTTGCGATAGCATTCGGATTTCGTCGCATGGTCACGGGTCTGCATCCCAACATAATTCTGGCGATAATCGGCTTCATGGCGGGGGGCTATATCTCCATTCCAGACTATGGCATGGGAAATGTGTGGCAATACTACTTTGGCACCGCTACGCGCCATCACATCGTTTCGGAGTTCCCCTTCCTCACATACATCATCGCTTCGGTAGTGTTCTATTTCGTTGTGAAGTGAAGACGGGGGCGTTATCCAATGAAACGTGGAACATGATGATTTGCGAAAATGTGAGGTAGCGATGCACTCGATTATGTGGTTTTGGACAACAGGGATTTACGACCCAGCTTGGGTTCAAGCCATCGCAGCCGTTGCGCTCGTGGTGCTCACGTTTATTACGCTCGTCGTACTTGCCATATATGCGAGGGACACTCACACTCTGGCAAGAATGAGTGTGGCGCAGATAGCTTTAGTCCAGCAGGAACGCTCTATCAACCTTGCGCGGCAATATCACTCTGGATATGACTGCATAATAAGAACAAGAGATGACCTCAGAGATTTAGCGCATTCCCTTGTAGATGGGACATTCGGAACGAAGCCGCAACCAACGATTTATCCTACTAGCTGGCCTGATGTCACATCCGCGTTCGGTCAACGTAAGAGAAGCATATATGAACCGTTGGCTTCACTCGGAGTAGACATGCGAAGTGTTGATTCAGCGGTTAAAGCGTACTTTGATGCGACCGATAACGGTGAAAAAATGCTACTTGAGGGTCTCGTATGTAAGGCTGTCGAAGAAGCGGTTGCGGACGGCAATAGAGTTTTCGCCGTACTTGATGAGATTAGGGAAGAATCGGGAACCCCTAAGTCCAGTGGGGGCACCGGCACATAACCCGCCCATCTCGTTATTCCCTTGGAGTCTGCGCGTCGGGTGCCTCGATGAGCGTTGCCGGTGTCTGGTATCGAGATAATGGTTTTCACGAGGTAGAGCCTACAAATCCCACATCCCCTAAAAAGTTAGAGCGGTACTCCGAGCTTCTTGGCGAGTTTATGCAGTATCGCCCCGGTGTTGTAATACTCGACTACGCCTACAACACCGCCGCAACTACTGCATTGCACGAAGTAATACTTAAAGGAACCATTGTTTGGTGAAACTTCCTTTATCTCGAAGTTATGTCCATCGCATTTGACGCATGTTGAGAGTGCCATGCGCGGAAGTGTATCACCTTCACTCTCGGGAGGGGATAACTCTTTCAATACCTCCCCCCGATTCTCCCTTTTCAGGGGCTCCCGTCAGGTCGTTACCAAAGTGCGAAGTCAGACCAAATCTCCCTTGTGCAATGCTTGGGGTAAGCATACAGTTGTGAATGAGAGGGAGAAGCACAATGGCAAAAACAGCCGCACAGATGAAAGCATGGGCAATGATTCAACAGTTCAAGCACCTGTTGGGGCAACTCACCAACGATCAGATTGCCAAGCTGGAGAGTCTCAAGGGTTGGTCTTGGTACAAGGGTACGATGTCCAAGAAACTCGCTGAAGCCCAAATTAAGCGTCTGACCCGCATTGTTGAAGGTAGGTGCGAGAGATGCGGGATTAGGCTCACTGACGCTAAATCAATCGAACTTGGAATGGGTCCGGAGTGCAGGAAGAACCAGAGCCGTGATAAGGCTCTGGCCGCTGCCTACTTGAAGAAGGTGCAAGCATGAAGAAGACACCAACAATGAGTGACGCTGCACTCGAAACTCTGTTCAAGACGGTCTGTGAGGGGATTGAAACCCTTCACAGAGAGTCCGAAGCCGGGATGGGACGTGGACGCATCCTGTTCTACGCGCTGAGCGGGTTCCTGATGGAGCGGGGGATTGTGCAGAACATGGCCGCTGCTGCGGGGTGGTTGGGCGGCAAGAAACGCGCAGCCAACTTGACACCGCAACGCAGATCGGAAATCGCCAAACTTGCGGCGAAGAAACGGTGGGCGAAATGAGTGTACCCAAGAAGGTAAAGATTCGCAGAGTACAACTGTCGGTCGAGGGTTCGCTCAGCGGGTTGGGCATTTTGTTCAAGGAGATTCTTCAACTCATCCCTGATGAGCAAGCCAAAAAGTTGATGGACGGCTACCGCGATGGTCGCACCATCGAGTTGTACATCGGACAGTCTTCCTACGGCAAATACAAGAAGACGGCCTTCGGTTGCCGGGTGAGCGACACCCAAGACTGGCGCGATCTACCGGAAGTAGAAGACGGCTTAGTGAACTAACGCACTTCAACCGCACGAAGAAAGAGCACCATGAAAATCCGAATCGCAGCTATCGCAGTTTTACTGATGTTGCCACTGGTCGCTTTTGGTGGTGAGAAGTACCCCCTGAGTATGACCGCCGTGTACACGAGGGGACACATTGACAAAGACAAGGCGGGTTCTAAGGAAGCCACATTTCACAGCGGTGACTATGACTGCACCGCCGGGGATGCGAACAACTCTCCTGACTGCAAGACCACTTTGGAGTGGGCTGAGTTGGATACCATTGCGGGTACACCAACAACGGTTGTGTTCACGATGGCAGACGGTACTGTGGTAAGAGTTCAGTCACTCACTGTGAAGAAGCTCCCCGGCTACATTGTTTGCACTGAGGCGAACTCTGCTTTCTCATCCTCTGAAAATTACGTTGTTTATTGCAACCTGTATTTCAAGCTGCTTGGAGTCACGCTTGAAGGGTTGAAATCCTCTCGGACGGAAACAGTAAACGGGTATAAGCAGGAAGTTGCCTTGTCCTCGGATGAGATGACGAAGGCATCCCAAGACTACGACAAGAAACTGTTTGGAACTGGCGACAGTTTCATGGCTACCATTCGCTATAAATTGAAAGGCAAACCAACAACGAGTGTGTGTGACTACCTGTGCAGCGGACCAGTAAAACACATGGGTGGGCAGACCATCGAGGTTCCCGTTGACAGATTCCCTTCGTCCACCGAGGAGCCGCCGATTGTGGGTCAGTATTTCCCATCAACACCTACACCTTAGTAGTTCGCGTTCTGGTACTGACCCTCGAAGCCGTTTAACTCAAAATGTTTTAGGACGGCAGCTTCGGTCGTGTTATAAAAAACGTCATAAAGCAGCGTCGTGGATGCTGGCAGGGTGGTCGTGTTGGTGACGGTGGTGCCGTTCACTGTGCAGGAAGCGGAACTCGCATTGACGCTGACGTTCATCACAGCCGGTGTGGTCGATGGAGCAACAGTGCCGATGGGGGTGACCGTCTGCGATGTACCGTTGGCCGTCACGCACTCGTAATAGGTATCTGAGGCCACGGTCGAGAAACGAATAAGCACATAGGAACAGGCCGGATTGTCGCCAGCAATAAGTGTGTTGACGGAGCAAGAATTGCCTAACAGCCCCATCCAATTACGCACGACGGCGTAGTCACCAGCCGCAGCGTAAGCCATAATCCACGTCAAGGTTGGCTGCTTCGAGTCCAGATAAGGTGCGCTGTAGCCATACCACCCGGCAGAAGACCCGGTGGTTGCCGCCGAACTCGCCTCAAGTAGAAGCGGCGTGGTAGCAGTGGCAGAGGCCAAGGCTGGTGTTCCGTTTGCCGATGTCATGTAGTCGCCTTGGCAAGTCCACGCTGGAACGGGTGACGCGAAGGTGCCCACTACACCTATCAGGCAACGCTCAACGAATCCATGGTTGAATCCTGCGTCAGCCGATACACCGCCCAACCCGGTGACTTGGGAAGCGGGGAGCGACAGGGAAGGCAAGGTCGTGAGCGTCGAGTTCAATGTTGCTGTGACGTTCGCAGCCGTCCCGCTGGTGTTAGCAGCGTTGTTCGGGATGTCTCCTGACACCAGAGCGGGAAGCTGAGCGTGTGGCAGCGTGCCACTCGTGATGTGTGAGGCGTTCGCTGAGTATGTCTCAGCAGCGGTCACCGCAGCGGCTTCGGCGGCTTCTGCCCGTGTGGTCTCTGTAGCCGACACACCGAGGGTGTCATAGAAGGCACTGTAGTCGGTGGAGACTGCTATCACCGCCCCAGTGCGGCCAAACACGGAGGGAACAAGTGTGAGCAAGTTCCAAGCGTAGGTTCCGCCTACATTGTTGTTGCTGCACTGGTATAGGTTCAGCGCCTGCGAAATGGCAAAGACGCCGTTGTAACTTGTAGCTGAGCAAGTCTGCGAAGGTGCCCCGGTGGTCTTTAGATAGGAGGCGGAGAAAACGCCTACATTCTGTGCGTAGGCTGGTGCCGCGACTGCAAGCAGGAACAACAATATGCGAATTATCTTTTTCATAGGTATCCTCTAAAAACCGTCCAGACTAATTACCCCTGTACCACCAACCCCGCTCACCGTAACTGAAGTGGTCGAGATGGCCGTAACCGTAGCCCCGCCTGCGTTGTCCCCAATGGAAAAATCGGGTGAGAAAGAAAAGGCAGTCGGGAATGTATAGCTTGCTGTGCCGCTCAGAGCGTTCAGATAGATAAGAACCTTTTTGTAGTAGGTTCCTTGGAACGGCTCTGAAAACACAGCGGAGCCCGAGACTGAACCACTGATTGTGGTCTGTGCGCTTCCAACGAATCCTGTTACTCCGGTTATTCCGGCTGGTGCGGTCACTTGGTAGCAAGTGCAGTATCCGTCAAGCGTGGTTACGAGTAGTTGATTCCCCCCGGTGCCCGTGACATTGCCGAGAAATGGAGTTCCCTCGATTCCGCCTTTGAGATAGATGATACCAAGAATTGCACCGTCATACGGGTTAAGGACGGTGACCGTTCCGCCCATGTCACAACACACCAACACGCTTATGCCGGTGTTGAATAAATCGCCGTACCTGATTGACGAGTTGACGGTGATTCCAATGTACGTCTGCCAGATGGTATATCCAGCGGGATTGCAGCAGCGGATAAATCCAGCGTGGTTTCCATAAACATAGTTCTGGAGCCCACCAACCATGGCAAGGATGGCCGGTTCGTTGTCCACACCCGCGTATGTGTCGCCATCATTGGAGCCCGATGCGGACAGTACATTTCCGGTGGTGCCCTGAATGACAAAGACACGACTCGACCGGCAGGCTATGAGAATCTCGATGATGCCATCGTTGTTGATGTCCGAGGCGGATATGAAAGCGTCAAGCTGGTTGGTACTGAAACTCTGCTCAGGAGCCACAGACCACACGAGGGCACCCGTGTACGCATTGAGGCAGTAACAAAAACCGCTGACGCAGACGGCTACGCATTGAAGGCCGGTGCCTGTAACCTGCATGACGAGCGGAAATGGTTCGATGTTTTCGCTCACCTCGTACTTCCAAACCAATGCGCCTGTGGTAGCGTTTATCTTCGCTATTTCTCCATCGAATCCGGTGATGTAGAGATACCACACACCTGACTCCTCGGACAGCGTTCCCGCGTGTTCGAAGTACACGTCAGAAGCATACCGTGGGACTACAGCGTATACGCTGGTGGTGTTTGGAATCGTCGTCCAGTTCGAAACCAGAGTCAAAGTTGTGGCAGCTACACTGGCTATCTCTATCGACTGACCCACTCCGTGACCACTGGTGATGGTTAGCAATGCCCCATACCCAACGCCTTCTGCGCGTGGGGACTGAAACTCACCCACAGCCCATGACTTCGTGGTGTCTGTCAGTGTGTTGGTTGTGGCACTCGTGGCAGTGCCGGTGCCCTCACGAGCGTAGGAGTTTTGGAACTGCCAAACGTTTCCACCGTTGTAATTGAGGCAGTGGATTTCCCCGTCATAGCTCGAACCGAATATGTAGGGCAGACCCGTTCCAAGAACATCAGCCGCTTGCGGTCGTCCGTAGTTAGCAGCGCCGAATGCCTTGCTCCAATTGAGGGTACCTGTGGAGGCTATCAAGGAATACAAATACCAATCCATGCACTCAAAAGCAACGTTGACCACCCCATTGTTTGTATAAACAATCGGGGTCGAGTAGATGATTTGTTGGCTTGGAACCTGATAGCTCCAAAGCTGAATCGCGTTTATTTGAGTGACCGAGACTCCACCACCGCCTGAGACACCTTCTCCAACGGCGAACCATGAGACAGTCTGTGGAGCTACCACACCGCAAGTCCCCACAAAGCCATTGACCGTGGTGAGCCCACCGACCACGTTGACGAATCCGGTCGGACTGCTGTAACTTCCATTTGTTATCGGCGTCAATTGGATGGTGATCGAGGAAAGCACATTATATGCAGTTGGGAATGTGACAGCGGTTCCCGCACTGGTTGAGGCAAATGTCTTGACGCCCCACTGCCAGATGGTTCCTGTCGATGGGTCTTGCACCCAATAACCATTGATGTTGCTACCACCGTTGAGTAAGGAACCGGACGGAGCAGCCCATGTGCCATCTGCTCTTAGAAACCTACCTGCGGCTGCGTCACCGATGCCCGGTGCAGGGACGTTGCCGGAGTACCCACCGCCTCCGGTGTCGCCAATCATTAGTGGGTCAAACGCACTGACGCTTGCCATCGGTGCTGCACCATCGGTTTGAAAGATGATGTTGGACGCGCCAGAAGGAGGGGTCGGTGTATCCGCGTTTAGGTTAAGTGCATTAGTCGGTTGTGCCATACTTTTCCTTTAAGACGATGGGGTAGATGGGTAGTGACGGGCAGGAACACCCACAGGACGAGCCCACGTTGTAGGTGTGTTAGTCATAATTGACAATGGATTTGGCCAACCACCTGAAATCATGTTGTTCCCCAAAGCAAGTGCCCACGTAGCTGCCGGAACCGCCTGAATAGCCCCGATAAATGTCCATCCCAGTTGCCCAACGTTGGCATCGCTGGTTGAGCAGCTTACGGTCAGCGTTGAGGTGTATGGACTCACATCACCAGTCAGATTTGGGTCTGCGATGCACACGTAGTACCAAGTTGGAACCGTTGGCACGGGGATAGTCATCGCCCTTCCGTTGTAAGTGACCACCACAGAGTTGAAGTTGACCGTGACCAACCCGGCTATGGCAATGGTGTTTGGCTCAGACTGCACCAAAGGAAACTGTGGAGAATTCTGGTAAAGCATCAACCCACTTGAGGCTGATACCTGACCAGAGTTAGTGGGAAGAATCGTGAATGACACAGCCGCCAAGTTAGATAGAGGCTGCGGATTGTTGCCAAAATTATTCACGGCTTGGAACTTGAAATAGATCGTCTTGCCCTGCCAAGTCGGGTCGTAGGTATATTTGTAAATGGATGCATCAAGGCGCAGGAACAACGAGCCGATGGCGTGTGCTGATATTGTTGTTCCCAACTGACCACGACGGATGTAGCTCCCCAACGTGTATGTGTTCTGTCCTGTAACGGAGGCTGCGCTGTAAGAGATGACCTCACCACCAACCCACACGAGCATGGAGTCATTGTCAGCCGCTGTGGTCGTGCCTGAGGCAAGCGGGGCGCTGTTCTCAACAAGCTGGACAACGAGTGAGTCTGCCGTATCGGGGTCGCTGCCAAGTGGGTAGACTGCGGCCAACTCACCAATGACACTCGGCGATGAGAGCGTGGCAACCTGAATGTAGGTCACGTTATCCTGACTGACCCACACATTGGTCGCACCGTAATTCTCTCCCGTGCCACAAGCCCCAAGCCAAATCTGGTTACTCTCGAAATTCACGAGGCGTCCGTAAGCCTCGAAAAGTACGACCTCGGATGTTCCCGGTGAAGCATAAGCATTCGAGACAACCTCACCAACACTAATGCCCTTGTTGAACAACGTCGGACAACCTACGCCAAACGGGTAGTCTTCAGCTTCAATCTTCAGACCCTCGATGGGGTCATCCACAACCTTGGTAAGGCGAACAGGAAGGTTGGTCACACCAAGGTTGGTGTTGCTGATTCCAAGTGCCCATATACTTGACGTGGTGAGCGTAACAACATCCATCGGTTCCAAGTAGGAGTAGATGAAAGGAAGCGTGAATGTATAGGTGTTGCGGATGTATGTGCCGTGTTTCAGGCGCATACTCGCAGCGAATGTAGCAGCGGTAAGTGTGTGGATGAAGTCCCAATCTTGCGGGTCTTCCAGACGTGCGCCAAAGCGGTTGATTAGGCTCTGGTCGGACTCTTCCGTTATCTCCTTCGCGTACTGATTCGAACGGTTGTTCCATTGAACCTGTACGCCGTTGTACGCATCCTGCCACGCGCTACGCTTGATTTCAACAGGGTCGGCACCGTCCTTGGCGATGAAGCAGGTATCGTCCAGAGCCACGATGTAAGTTGACGGCGCTGTCCATGTGCAGCCGTTGCCGGCCTGCGTGGTATCGCCAAACGGGGCAAGCTTCAAAAGCCCCTCTGAGACAAACGAGGCGCACATACCAGCTTCCAACCACTTACTCATGGTTGAATCGGCTGTGTCTTGCGAGTCGAGTGACGGCGAGATAAAGAAGCTGTTCGCGGCGAACCAATTCCACGCGGTAGCTCCTACTTGTTGCACAGAGGGTGTACCGGGTGTCCCCCAAGTGCCGCCAGACCCATTGTCGATGAACGACAGGGGGAATGGGATTGCGCCGACACCCAGTCCCTGAACGGTGTCGGTAAGAACCCGGTATAGGCACTGCACCGGGTTGCAATCTTTTATAGCTGTGCCATTGGCGTAGACACCGCCGTAGACATCAGGTGTGATGACCTCATAGCTAATCTCTGCCGGTTCTGCCTCCGCTCCTAAATCCATCGGCTCAAAGAGAACGGTTGCAATACCTGAGTAACCGATGGCCGCAGATGGGAAGCTACCAGATAGGAAGCTGTAAGGAGCTTGACCGATGTTGCCTGTGGCGAGTGTGAAATCCAACATGGTGGATTCGTTCTGACCGACAGCCGACAGGTTTTGAATTTGGAACGTAATGACAACTTCTGCACCGATGTCTGGTGTAGCGAATCTGTAGGTAGCCGGTGCGCTGCCAGTCTGCGCGTAGGTTCCAATTACGGTCGGGGTTCCATTCACGCGCTGTAGTGCATTGCCAGAATTGGTTCCGGTTCCTCCGTACACAACGCCAAGGTCAGCCTCGAAAGTAAATGACCCACCGACCTCAAGGGTCAAACCGGCAGGCACGATGTCTGTCTCCTGATTGTTGATGGTAGTGAGCAAATAGCTGTACGCCATCTGCACAGTCTTACCCGCATCCGCAGCGGAGTAGTTGTAGACTCCCGTGGTCGGATTTACGCTGTAGGTTCCGGTCGTCAGTGTGCTGCCATACGTAAGCCTCTTGAATGGAATGCTCGTGGTGTTGGCAACGCTGGTTGTGCCGGGAGCGGAGTAATCGATGTACGTTGCCGAGTAGGTTGAGGCCGGTGTCACGCCGTAGTCATTGATTAACGCAGCGGCGTTGGTCGGCGTGTAGGTGTAGGGCGAAGTGACAGTGTAATTCTCGGTCGCGTTGGGGGAAGGGAGCCACGACTGACCAGTCCAGACATCTCCGATTCCAGAGATAGGTCCGGCGCACAGTCCAGCAACTATATCGGCAGAGTAGAGATACTGTCCGGTTTTCCCACCACCCTTACCAGCGGCTTGCTTCTTGGAGAGTTCATTTGCTGCGAACCCATCAATCCAAAAAATAAGCTGATTGGTCTTGACGGTTCCCATCACCCACGTCACCGGCTTACCCAAATCCGATGAGTTTGTTTTGACACCGAAAAGTACCTGTGGCTTGCCGCTGCCTGAAGAATCACCCATATATTTATGCCAAATCTTTCAATGTAAAGAACATTTTTTCTGCCTTCGAGAACCGCAAACGTTTCTTGGCGTCTCCCTGTTTTACTTGGTCACCGTAAGCATGAATAAACTCAGGCCACTCGGTGACAATGGCTCCATGACAGAACGATGTGCTTTCTGTCAGCTTCCACACGACCACATCACCGGGCAATAACTCGTTCTCCGTAATCTCTCGGAAGTGGGTCAACACCAAATCCACATACTCCGTACTGGCTTGATGCAGCCCGATGTAGAGCGGGTAATCCTTGGGGAGGTCAACGATTTCAGGAATGAGCCCAACGTTGTGAAATACGATATATAAGAGTTGTCCGCAATCTACGCCTGCACCCTTGACGTGACTCCACCCCCGATAGGGAGTGTGAATCCACGTCTTGGCCTCTGCTACTACAGCTTCGCGTTGCTGAATAGTTATCATGTCTATATCGCATTCACGGGCGGTGGAACAAAAGGCATACCACCAAAGTGGATTAAGTTATTGAATTTCTGCGTACACGTTGTGACGGACTTATCGCATCCAGCAATGACGGAAAAGGTATCTCCGATTTGAGGAACAAAAAGCCACGGGTACATACCCGTCAAGGTTCCGCCTGCGTGTAGCTTGACGCATTGGCTAAGACCGACATTCCCACCAGTCAGGCACTTGATGACGCCCTGCGTGTAGTAACCCGCTGCGGCTGCGAACGCTGCGGCAGGAACCAGAACCCAAGCTGTCGAACCTGACGCTGCGGTGAAGTCAACCGTGTATGTGGCTGCGGACAGACCACAGTTGGCGTCACAGAACCCCCACGGGCAGTTCGACTGAATGAGCCGTGTGGGAATATTCACGTTCAGCAAATAGCAATAATCCGCGCACTGAAACTTGACCGCGTTGCGGCTGATGTCATCAATGCTTGTAATCTGTCCAACGAACTTTGTTTCCACGCCTTCGGAGACATTTCCGTATTGACCGAAGGGCATGTACACCGTTTGAACAGTCACCTCGCAGGCGTCAAACAATCCGTTGAGTGCGCCGTAGAGAATGCCTGTGGTGGTTCCGGGGTACAAGGTTCCAAGCTGCGGGATGCAGGTCAAATCCATCGTGTTCGAATGCATGTCAAAAGATGCATCCGATGTGATAGCACCACGGCTCCATGTGCCCCACTTCGATGCGTGGAATAGCGTGGTTGAGCCAGTCCAACCAGCGGTACCAGATGGGACGGTGATGGAAAACTGACCATCGGTTGCATACAGCGTCTGACCATTTGGCAGAGCGATGGTAAAGAGGTCAGCACGGACGCAGTTTGGGTTGGCTGCGAGGAAGGTAATCAAACCAGATGGCATGAGGCGTTTCAAGTTACACGCCTCCCGGTGCAGCGATGCTGCCAAACACGCTAACATCGCCTTGAAACTCACTGCTGAACTTCACACCCTGAATCATCCAATGGTCAACGCCGTTGTTGACGGTGAAGTTACGTGTTGAGTCGATGGTGTCTTCAGAGAAGCGGCAGAGGTAGTAGAAGCTGCCAGACCAAGTGAGGACAGCAGCAGAGGCAGGAGCGGTAGTAAAGGTGACGACGCCTGTGGTTGAGATAGACGCGGGAGCCGTGATAGTTCCATTCACCTTGATGACAGGCGTTCCATTCGTGTTCTGAATGATGTCTGGCTGTCCATAGATGTTGCGGGACAGTTGAAATATCTTGCTGGTTCCATCACCCGTTCCAAATTGAGCAACAGTTAGTGTGTTGTCCTGAGGGTCGGTGAACAACCACAAACCCGCACCACCAGCGGTGGCCATAAAGGTTCCAATAAACTGAGCTACCACGGACGCTGCGGTCTGCTCATGGCCGGTGATGTTATCGAGGCTGAACTCGAAATCCCACGTCGGGTAGGGTTTCAAAGCGATACCAGCGTTGACACCGGCTGAACCTTTTTGCCTAACTGTGTTGAAGTTAGGCGTCTTTTTCAAACCAGCAGCCATGCTGATGGGCATCGTTGGCATAATAGGAAATGACATTACTTACCCATCTTTCTCACGGCTGCATTGACGTGACGTTGAAATAGTGAAGCGTGCTTCGTAAGCATGGCGTCCACACCCGTGGCATCCACCGCGTGAATCTGTGGTGCAAAGTTCCAAGTGTGATGTGAGGCTCCACTGTTGCCACCACGTTCGGCGGATTCAACTCGGTCAGTGAGAGCCTTGGTTATGACGGTCTCTCCGCCGTGCCCCTCGATAGGAACCGCACCGTCACCGGGAATCTTGCCGCCTTGTTCAAAGCTCATGACTCCTGCGTAAGCAACTGCCGCTGCCGCGTAACCGGCCACAGGCCCGCCCCATGCGGATGCCCAGTCGAATGAGTGAGCAGCGGCAACAGAGGCGTCAATAGACTTTGACCTGTCACCAGTCATCTCCTGCATCAGCAAATTCTTGATGAGTTGCTCAGCCATCTGTTCGCCAGTCTTCTCGAAAGACGCAGCGAGAGATTTGTTCATAACGATACTGTTGGCGACGTTTGAGGCTATCGCCTCTTTCATCTTGTTCTCAGCCTGTTGAATATCCATCAACTGCTTCTGCATAGAGGCAGCGGTGATGGCATCCTGCTCAGCTTCGGCCTTCTGTGTTACCTTCAGTTTCTCCGCCTCAAACTCAACCCAACTCTTTAGGTAGTTTTTGTCAGCAGTGTCCAGATTCTTTTGACGAGTGTTGATTGCGGTTAACTCCAGTTGCTCCTCAGCTTTGTTGTTTTCTACCTCAAGGGCAGCAATCTGCTGAGCGGTTCCATGGTGGAGAGCCAGTTCATTCTTGGCAGCTTGCTCCTGTGCCTTCAACGTCAGTTGGGCTTCCTGTGTTGCCCCGTCTTGCGCTGCTTTATCTATGGCCGAATGGAATGACTTGGCGATAGCGAGACGCTGGTTTGCCGCGTCACGGTCAGCCGCCACAATCTGCTTGGCAGCAGTTGCGTTGAAGCCGACAACCGCATCGGTATTGGCCTGAACTGTGTTTGCCCACCCCGCGTCGAGTTCCTTCCTCTTCTGAACGTCGTTTCCCGCTGCCTTGATGTCAGCGTTGTAATATGCCTGTTTAGCCTTCAACTCAGCGTCAACTGCATCAACGGATGACTGCCTCTCCTCTTCAATCGCATCCTTCTGCTTAGCCAGTTTCTGGTCAGTGGTGTTGTCTTCCCCACCTTTACCCGCTGCATCACTGGTTTCGTGCATGGTGTGAGCAAGTTTGATTAGAGCCTGACTGTGTTGGTCTACACCGGAAGCGGCAAGCTTCTCCAAGGCAGCTTCGTTACGGAGAGTTTCAAGATTCGCATTACCCTGTTCGAGACCGGCGATGGTCTTCTTCTTACTCCCCGCGTCCATTTCGAGATTCAAGTCTTTGATTTCTGAAGCGGTCGAAGCAGCCGCAGACTTCAACTTCAGCATCATCGCAGCGTTATCCCCGAACGCAGGGATGGCAGCGTCTATAGCCTTTTGCTGAGCAGTCAGGGAGTTAAGAAGCTCATCCTCCGCACCACCCTTTGAAGACAATGGAGCCTCAGCAAGCTGACGGCGTTTGTCCTCAACCTCCCCCATCTTGACTTGAACTGCGGTCAGTACCTTATCCTGCACCGCTGCAAAACCGACAGCCCAAGCTACCCCAACACTTAAGGAATCTTTTGCTGCGCTCTTTAACTCAGTCCACCAGTCAAGCTGATGTACGATAGCTTCGTCCATCTTGGCAAAATCAGAGGCGAAGGAACTGGCTAACTTGTCAACCTCCATCGCTGTTTCAAGGATGGCTTCCTTCATGTAGTTATGGGATGGTTTGTGCTCCAACTTTGCTATCTGGTCGTCCAGCTTCAGGTTGGTTAGTTCAAGAGCGTGAGTCTGGTCTGCTTCTTTGACCGTCTGGTTAACGGACTCTTCCGCCGCTGCACGAATTGCTTTTTGAAGCTCAGAGTGTTTCTCAATCAACTCACCAACAATTTTGATTGCGACCGCGACCCCGGCGATGGGAAGCATGAATGCAAAAAGCGCACCGACACCGGGTATCTGAGCGATGAGAGCATTCAGGTGACGGGGCAAACGGACGCCGACAGCATCCTCAATCAACATCAGGCCACCACGGGCTTCGCTACCCATATTGCCTATGGCTTCCCCGGCTCCCTTGCCACCGTCTTTGAGGTCGTCAAGTTGGGACTTGACCTTGCCCATGTCCTCACGGAATTGAGCGGTCTCAGCGGTGAGCTTTACTATAAGTGCGCCGACTTCACTCATTGATTTCTCTCTTCTTCAGTTGGCTTTAAGTGAGGCCATACCGAGTCGAACAACGCTTCAGGTTCTTCAAACTTACTTGCTGTCAAATCAGCGATGACCTTACGTCTATTGTCTAAATACTTCGAGCGAGAGGTTGTAATCGGCAACATGCCAATGACCTTCTTGACGTGCTGCTTACCCTCTCTCAATTTCTCCAACTTGGCCGACGCTTCTTCAGTACGAACAAAGTCGAAGGCGGTTATCATCAGAGAATCTTTGTCCGCACGATTCACGTTATAAACAGCGGCTGCGGTCAGGCAGTTGGAATATCTGTCGTAGCGGATGCCCACGTTCCTGCGTTTGCACAACTCTTGAAACCCACCGGGTGTCAGGTTCTTGAACTGTTTCCATGTCAGCCCAAAGTCATACTGTGCCCATGACCACAACTCGCCCCATGTCTCGGGGGGTGACTCTATGCGGTCGTGGTCACTTCCAAAGGGTCGGCGGTTGCACCCGCAGCGGTGCCCGTTGCACCTGTCTTCTTGTTGTCTTCCAGAAGCTTGGCGTAGGCTGCTGCCACACCGGGAAACATCAGTTCAAAAATCGCATCTGACAATCCACGCTGTACTTCTGGATTGAGAATGTCGATAACTTCATCGAGAGTCACCTCGGGGTTAAACTTATTGAGTCCACCCCACACGAGGACGGGGAAATCTTTCCCACTTGACAAACTCTGCCAGTCGGCGATTTTCTTGATGTCCTTATTGATGGTTGCTTCAATCCGGGCGATGGCCTTGTAGGTATAGCACAGCTTCCACTGGCGTGGTTCTGTGCCGTCCTCTGAATCGAGGATGATGGTAAAGTGTGGAGTTACGCGCATCTTGAGTTCGTTCATGACTTACCCCCAAGCTCATCACTCTCTTCAGTGGTCATATCCTTGACCTGTGAGTAAGGCAAACTTAGGGTGCGGTTTCCCAAGACGACTTTGGTGTAAAGTCGTTGGTTACGCTCAATCTTCCCGAGGGTCTCATTGATGGCCGTGAGCACGTCGTATACTTCTTTGAGTCCTACTAATTCCATGTCTCTTACCTCTTATTACGTGTTACAGGAGGAGGGGCTCTCGCCCCCCACATGTCACGAAGCTTTAGACGTACACCTTGGGTCCTGAAATCTTGACCTTGACATCCAAGCGTGCTGGTTTTTCCATCGGCCAAGAAACAGTCATCGTTTCGATGATGCCGGTGAAGGTGCAGCTATTGCTGGTGCCATACAGCACCTTGCATTGAACTGCGATTCCCGCCAGACGGATTGCTTCGAGGGCAAGCTGAGAAGTCTCACCAGCGTAGAAGAATGCCTTAATGTCGATGGTGCCGGGGTCTTGGGTTGAGCCGATGAATGTGTCTACTCCACTCAACGAAGCCATTGTTGTGGTCTTCTCAGTTGCGACCTTATCGCCTGATGTGGCGATGCTATCAACACCGTTGAGGGTGGTGAAGACGGTTGGGGAAATTACACTGGAGAACTCAAATGAGTCACCAATTCCGATGATGGGTGTACCACTCATGATTTACTCCTGTACTAATACTGCTTTTTGTAGTTTGACTTTCTTCGGTTTTGCAACAACCACCTTGTCAGGAGAGGTTATCGCACTGTAAAACTCTGCGGGTAGTTCATCCTTCGGAACTGAAGGAAACTGTTTGTGCTGCCCAAGCTGCGTCGGATGGCACACGCTGTTGTCGTGAGCACGAGCGACTAAAAGTTGGGCACCGTCGATGCTATCCAGTTGGTTAGCGTGTAGCGCCTCATTTGCGAATCCAAAATCTTCTATGCCGGTTTCAGGGAACTTATGCTGTTCCCACCACGCCTTGGTGTAACACTGACTGGAACCACAGGCGTAAGGAGGATGTGGCCTGTTTGGTTCGTAGTAGTACCTGTACGTGTTCCTGTTGCTCACGTCGTAATAGAGAATCGAATGGAAGCCGGTAACCGTCTTGCCAGTGTCGATGATGCGTGCAACCTGCTGAGTTACCCTGTCTGCACTTGACCAATCGTCTTCATCAATCGTCATGCAGATGGTGCCAGTGGATAACTGCGTTCCGAGGTTGCGTAACGCTCCTACCGGCATTCTGTCGCAGTGGTAATACTTCACACGCTGGTCATCCGGAATCAAATCCTTGATGGGCGTCTCGTTGTTGTCCAAGATGACGAGTTCAAGTTCACCCTCATAAGTGGACGCCAAGAAAGCGTCGGCTGCTACCCTGAAATATGTGTCACCGTAACCGACCGGGAGAATGCCACTAACCTTTGGTAAATCAGCCATTACTTGCTCTCCTCAGCGGTCTTGTCTTCGCGGTCGTGCTTATCGACCCACTGTTCACCGCCGTGCTTCACACGACCAACACGTACTGGTTCAAACAACCCAACTTTGGTGCGGAGGTCAGAGTTGAAGACCCTACGGAATCCTGTGCTATTTAATTTCGAATCTACAAACATGCATTACCCCTTTTTGTTCTCTAAGTCCATGAGGAGCCCGGTACACTCCGTGACAAACACATTAAGAACCTCATCCTTGCAGCCTTCCCACGCTCGACCGAACCAATGAGTTGCCGGTTGAGTTGAAGTACCCCACTCCTGAAGCTCACCCCAAAAGGCGGGTTTCAGCGGACCTATCGAAATCTCCATCGTGGTCTCGTCACCGTCGTTCGACCAATGCTTCTGCCATCCCAATTCCTCTTCGAGGATGCCGACGCCGACCGGAACCGTCGAACTCATCGCATCGAGTACAACTTGAGCCGCTGGTTCGGCACAACGGGATAAGTAACGCTTAGCCGCCTTCGGCGTGAGTTCAGTCAGCGCATCACTCAACTCTTTCAAACCAGAAATCGTTATGGCATCTGACATAGTGAGCACCCATCTTTAGCGATACCCCGGTTGACATGCCACTTAACGTGTGTGCTTCGTAAACCACCCGTGGAACGTGATTCGGGTGAAGGAGCCGTGCCTTGTTTTGCTTCACTCATTCGCTGTATAGACTCAGGTGAGTGTTTCTTGCCGATGTGAGACTCACCTATGTGCTGTCTATGTTGAGCCGAGAGAGTCATACCTGTTCGACCCTCGCTCAGATGCTGTCTATGTTCAAGTGAGAAAGGAGGGCGTTTCTTTCCTTTCCATGCCAAACCGTGTTTAGCAATCTGTTCAGGTGTAAATACCTGTTTAAGACGAAGGCTGCGTAACTTTTCCTTTGTTTCAAGAGAATGCCTGAGCCCACAAACTCCCTCACCACCAGTAGTTAGGTTGTACCCATGTTTATGGTCGTTAGCCTTAAATAGAGAAATAAGAAATGTCTCTTGCTCACACAGTTCCTCATTGGTCTTAAGGGTCTCCATGAGCGGATGAACCGTGAAATTGCCCAGCCCATACTTTCGCATCGCCCTATGCAGGTACATGTTGCTACCACGAGCAGCCTCGTTCTTGTGCTTAGACCAGCGAGACGCCAGTGTTTCAACAGTTTTCCCAACGTAATACTTACCGTTGATGGTGTTCGTTATCAAATAGACGACCATATCTGCTAATACGCCCTTTTTAGGAGCGAACACGACTGTGAATTGGGGAGGACAGGCGGCAGCATCGGATGGACGCTGGTGAGGCCAAGGTTGGTCTCAGATGATGGTTAGCTGTCTTCGTATTCGTATTCGCAGTCGTGTTCGCGTTGCTACTACTTAGAGGTTAGAAATTCAAATTATTGTGGGTGCTCTTAAGGTGAACCCTACACCTTCCTCGCCTCACGGTTGGAGGCACCCACAAACTTTAGTTGTCAAGGTACCAGACCCTGAACTGGAGATAGGCTCCAAAGATGAAGCCTTTGGAACCTTCCTCGTATTTGTAATCAAAATCCTTTTCAACCAGCACAGCGGTTACAACAGTGGCGTCCGCGTCCGGAAGGGTTCCCTTGTAGTTTTCGAGAAACTGACGGACTACCTGAATCACACCCCGGCTCCCGTAGAAAGTAGACGAGTAAGCTACCACCTGAAACAGCCCATCTCGGATGCCGGTGGTTCCGGCCATTGCGTAGTGGTCTCCTGTGGAGATGCGGCTCAAGATGAGGAATGGGATAGTCGCGCCCTGCGGAGCCAAAACCCAATAGGCACTGGTGGTGCCATTTTTATCGACACCAATCGCAGCCTTTATTCCAGCGTTCGAAGTTATAAGTTGGTACAGTCCCTGCTCTATCATGGGTTCACCACCACGTCATCGCCAACCCATGTCCAGATGTGAAGTTCGTTCCGGTTTCCATCCGGGTCGGAAAAGCTTTCAATGTTGTGTACTTGTGCTCTGACCATAATGGTCATGCCGGTGTCCAGACTCCACGTCTGCGGATAACGAATCACGATTTTGTAACTGGATACAGCCTGAAGGGTCTGAGGTTTGTCTTCCTGCTTACCCCGCCATTGAGTCACGTTCGCCCACACAGTTGCCGCAGTCGTAGGAGGCATCGGCGTTCCATCCGCCGCGTTGCCACTAAGTGACTGGACAAAGGAAACCTGCGTGTTGTAATCCGTGGCACCGAGATACCTTGTGCCCCATGGCTGCTTTGGAAGTTTCATTAGCGGGGTATCCTCATCGACCTGAAGGTGCGAAGCATCCGACAGAGTGTGAGACCGACCTCAGTCGTAGGCTCGATAGTTACGACCTGACGGACGTTGAAAAAATGGTTTGCCAAATAAAGAATCGCCATGACCAGCCGTGATGGTACTTGTGTCGGGTCGGTGAGTGAGTAACCAGCCCAATAGGTAATTTGCACACAGTCTTGCAAACGGGAAGTCACAGGCCACTGGTTGCCCACGTTGAGAGTAAGTTTGTCCCCGAACACCACGTAGCTGGTTGGATTGAGAGTCAGAAGGTTACCGTATGGGTCGGTGTAGTTGACCACTACGTCATTCGTGACAGGCGAACCGGAGGGCACAATAACCGGGCGACGAACTAATTCGATGCTGTCCAGAGCGGGGAACCCATACCACCACCATTGCGTCTGAATGTACTGGTAAGAGAGCCCGAAGAACATATTCCGGGGGTCACACTGACCGGGGAAGAAATCGTATGTCTCAAGAACCTGCTCATTCAAGCAAGCCTGAGCCGCCGTAGTTTCAACCTCATCGGTAGCTGCGTCGATGTAAAGCTGAAGCATGGAGTAATCGGCGGTTAACACAGCGGGAGACGAACCCGAGACATACTGTTGAGGGAGGTCAAACCTTCCGAAGGAGGCAAGCTGTTCCGGAGTTACAACCGGCACTGTCCGTGGTGTGAGAATCTGTTCGTACATCGTGGCTCCAATTACTTACGCTTGTTGATTTCAAGCTGGTGAGAAAAGAGACTGGTACGAGTCTCGCCAGTCTCGGTGTTGATGATGACAACTGCCTCTTCCACAGGGTTGATGGTGACAACCACAACCTCTTCCGTAACCACGGGCTCCTTGGCTTCAACTGTCAAAGTGGCGGGGGTGTTTTTGAACAGCTTCAAGTCGAACTCATTCTTGACTGCGGCGTCCTTGCTGACTTTGGTTGCGAAGCCTTTGTCTACAGCCTCAGTCGCGTTCATCCAAGTTTCTTCGGCTTGCATATCCAGAACCTTTGCCTTATCCAGACCCGTCTTGGCGACATAGATGTCTGCAATGGAGGAGGTCACCGTGTCCAGAGTGTCAGCCGTCTTTCTTAGGTCGTCCGCTGCACCGAAGGCCATAGACATCGCATTGTGAATCATCATCACTGAACCTGTGTTCATGGTGATGGTGTCACCGGCCATGGCGACGATTGACGCGGCAGAGGCAGCGAGACCATCGACAATTACAGCTACTGGCTTCGACTGAGCCTTGAGAAGGTTGTAAATGGCAACCCCCGCGAATGCGTCTCCACCGGGGGAGTTAAGATGGACTTCGATGCTTTTGAAGCTTCCCTTGAGGGCGTCGGCTACCATTTGAGGCGTGGCACCGTCGCCAAACATCGACTCTCCAATGATGTCGTACATGTTCATCGTGAGCGTGTCCTTCGCTGTTGAGGCGTTGAAAAACTTATTCATAATCGTCTCCGATGGCTAACGCGATAAGTACCGCCTGAGCCTGTTCTGTTGTGTAATCACTGCGGTGTGCTACATACTCTTCCGCTTTTTCAATGGGAACATTGAGCACTTCGGCAACGAATTTTGCAGTTACCTTACCGTTTGTCTCTTTACGAATAATGCGGTCTGCCATACTGGTTGCCAGAGCCTCCAAACGTGCATTGGTCTTCTTAACTGGTTTGACTACCGGCTTCTTCTTCACAGGCTTAGCCGGTGGAACCGGGTCGGCGTTATCGTCTCCATCGCCTCCGTCAACATCCGGCTCATCGGCTTCAGGGTCGGTAGACCCTTCATCTGCATCGTCGGGGTCATCGGGGTCGGGTGGTTTTTGCCCCGGTATGAAAAACTCTCCAGTCTCTGGGTCATAGATACAGCCAGACGCAGGCCCTGCGAGGAAGTCCCCGCCTTCAATCGTGTCTCGGTCTTCTATCTGACGTGCTTCGTTCGGTGTTAGCTGGTAGCTCAAGATAAGCGCGGAGTTCGTTTCCGCTCTTTCCTTTGGCGAACCCCTCAAAATAATGTCGGAGTAGTGTTTCGCGTATAGCTTGCCCCACTTCCTCTGTGGAATCAAATCCCTCGTGATGCTATCCTCAATAGCTGTCGAAAAAGGGAGGAGTGAGGTATTGAAATACTCATCGAGGAAGCCTTGCGATGCAGCATAGGTACTATTTTGTTCGCCCAGTCCCATCTTCACCAACAACGGAGCCCCACCCAAGAACCTGACCACCTCCTGCTCTGACCACTTACGGGATTCAAGTAACTGGCTCTCTTGAGCATTGAAGCTCATCTTCTCAAATTTCATGTTTGGAACATAGGTGAACTTACCCGCGTTCTGTGAACCGGCATAGTCTTTCTTGAGGCGGTCGAGTGTGTTCTGAGCTTGTATTTCAGTAGGAGCAGAATCAGCATCTACGCTTGTAAGAAAACCACCCATGGACAACCCATTGGAAAACACACGTCCTGCAACCTCCTCTGACGCCATCAGGAGAGACAGAGCCTCTTTAGCCAGTAAAATCGTTGGTGAACCTTCGAGACCAAAACCCTCAAGATTCAAACTGGATGTATGCCAAATCTGGTCTTGTGTGAACTCGATGATGCCGCCTTGTCCCATGTTGGTGTAGGCGTACTTCAAAACAGGGAGGTCGGGATTACTTCTGTCCCAATGCGGACGCATGTGCCATGCGTTTAGTGGGACGAGTGCAATAAGGTCACCGGCTTGGTCAGTGATTT
>QGNH01000216.1_pt1 | contig 21943 bp, 27 predicted proteins | sample 1735481 | NCBI WGS metagenome assembly QGNH01 (sample SAMN09239004, study PRJNA386568) | Viral metagenome, whole genome shotgun sequencing project.
TAATCAGCTTTTGCCGCATCTTTCCGCATAACATAAGGACGCGTATGCCAATAATTACCATTAACTTCAAGTAACAAATATGGTTTATTTTCTCTTTTCACTCCTATATCAAAAGTATATGGCCCAACCACCACATTGGTATCAAACTGCACCCCTAAATCAGTTAATATCTGACGAACTCTTTTCTCAGTATTAGGAGTTCTAATTAGCTGCTTAGCCAAAGCAACTGCATGTTTCTCCCTATAATCTGGATTTTGCCAAGCCAATCTAGCTGCATCTGAACATTTCTGTCGAGAATCTTGTTCCTGTACAGCTTCATGATGACACTTCTTGAAATCATCACCACGCCATAATTCCTTACTAGAATTAGAACGTTCATTATAATAAATCTGATTTTCCCATTGCGCTGACATCTGTTTACTATGCGTCTTCTTTACATCACCCTTATTACAAGCACATTTATAACAAAGCCATGACAATTGACTATTTTTAAGTCGACTCTTAACTCTAATTGTAAAAATCGACTCCTTATTACATTTATCACAACGAACAATAACTCTCGGCCTAAATTGACTTAAATCAACATCACCAAATTTAGCCTTGGTTAAATCCCAATCAATCATAGACTATTCTTCTTCCAACGACGCGGGTTGTTCTCCTCTTCCTCCAATTCTTGGAGTGCTCTATTATGGGCCTCGGCGTCACGCCGTTCCATTTCTGTCATTTCAGGTGTAATTTCCTTATGACCTGGAAGTTTAATATATTTCTTCCTAGGACGTACACGCGCAACCTCATTATACGGCCTAGTCATCTTTCAAAACCTCAGCAATCCTCTCAAGGTAAATGAGGACCTCATGAATACCAGCACTATGCCCTTCCTCCCAAGCATAAGCATAAGCCTTTTCTGCCCTTGGATGCCCAGTAAGACCAACTTCCTTCAGAGCATCTTCCTTGAATTTTTGAGCCTTCTTAGCATCACGCATATCACCATAATACCCACCATTAATCCTTTCTCTGATATCACTGGATTCACAAAGAAAGGTATTATGTTCCTTGACGCATTTTGGGCAACGAACATCAAAGTCATACTCATTATCCGCTGAATGTATTATCTCCCATCCTCTTCTCTCCAGTAAGCATCGAAATTCTCTTACTTTGTCCTTGATAGATCGCTCATCAGAGCCAACACTAGTTTTCTTACCACAGTCCTTGCAGGAGAATGACACACGTACCTGTTTTTCTACCGGCATGGCTTCCTCTCAATCTTTCTTTTGCTAGAACCGATGAGCTGGCCAAATTCACGCTCAAAAGAGCGAAAATCCTCAACAACTGACGCACCTTTCTTATCTAATCGTTTATCTAACTTTTCAGCTTCTTCCATAATCCGTTTCCTCACCTGTACATTATCAAGCAAGGAGGCAGCATAATTAATAATAGCAATTAACTTACGTTGATCACGAATATGTTCCAGTTCCTCATTCACATTCTCCGCCCGGACAACCAACGCATACTTCTTCATAACTTCCTCCGTCTACCCTTCAAAAGGCGAGAACAACCCAGTGCTGTGGCGACATCGCGTACTATGTCCTCAAGATCTCTCTTGGCCTCTTGATTTAGAGACCTCTCCAACTTCCTATCATAAGGCTGACACGGATCAGGTGGTTGCTGCATACCACTCAGAATAGAGAAGCTCTCATGTAACCTTCTCTTAAGCCTACGGATGTTCCTAAGTGTATTCTGACCGCTGCCCATGAATATGGTCTCATGAAAGGACCTCATGGTCGTGTATCCTCCACAGTCCTAGTCTCCCCATTCAGGTATCTCAACAACTTCTCTCGATATGCCCGCAACGGAACAATCCCACAACCTGGCTGACCACATAGTTCACACGTATCATGCGGGTCAGGGACATGCGGACACGCCTTATTTCTCCGCTCAATCTCTTGTCTCAGCCTAAGATTCTCAGCTTCCATAATAGTCGTGGCGGTTGCAACGGCCATAGGTAGAACCATATCCTTGTGAGGCTCCACTCCCTCAAGACTCTTACTTATGACTTCTTTTGGGTCTGCCACTACCCCTCTCCTTAGTCATGATTGTATCAGGCAACATCTTACCACCACTACCAAGATCCACTAGACCATTCCGAAAGGTAACACATTTCTTGTGCCACCAATACCCACGCTCGAACTTGAGCTGGTAATAGGTACGGGGTTTAAACCCGCATGTCTCACACACCATGCTTGTTGTCTATCAAGACTGATGTGGATATTGAATTATATGCTTACGCTGAATGAAAGCAGGATTAGCACCCCTAGCATTTATAGGTAACCCACCCAGTTGAGCAGCAAACTGCATAATCTCTTCCTGAGGAGACAAGACTCTCCGATCATTCCCTTGCGGGCCAATGATGATCGGCATCAATGCGCTCATACCACCACTAGAGGCTAATTCCATAATCTCACTAGGCTTCACCACTTTCGGATCAGGCATATCAGTAGGAACGCTCCGCATCGGAACCATCGAAGTGGTATCGGCCTGAACTGCCTCCCCAATGCCGACCAGAGCCAGTGCGGTAGCAATTGACAAATCACTATGATTACCTGGACCTTCAACATGCCCTGTCTTATTCTTACCAGTATGGATGTAAATGTATAGTTGTTGCAGTAAACGACGGCTGTACACGTGTACACCATCTTCACCCAGCATATCAACCAATGCCTTATTCAGAGTCGGCTTGTATACCGGCGAAGTCGGGAATCCAACCTTTTTACTACGCTTACCACTAGGAAGAGCCATCCGATAAAGATTAGAGTAACCAATCGTCGCATATAAATCTTGGCACACCGGAATACCCATACCGGTACGCTCAGGAACACAATACGCGCCATTATACCAGCGCCCAATGTAGTCAATCATCATCAACAGAACATTAGGCTGGACCTTCAAGTACAACTCAGCAACCTGTTCATGAGTGTTGGTATCAATAACTTCAATCGCGTCGAAGTCATCAGCCTCACCAGAAGCGATATCAACACCCATACTGTAGGTGTGTCCTGGTCTACCTGGCCGGATGACGCGGCCATTCTCAATAAGATCAGGTTCTGGTTTCACTGGTTTCTTCCAGATCCAGAGCTGATTCTCAAAGTCAATATTCAACCGTTCCCCAGTGACTGGGTGGATATAACCAACGCGCCCAACCACTGAATAATTATCATCAACCTGCTTCTCTATCGCTAACAATGCTACACGGTCCAAGACTGTGTTACCAGTGCCAACAAACTCTGCCAGCACCTCTTGTCTGAACTTGTGCACCTCACCTTTTAATTGTAATTGTCGATACTGTTCTTCAAGCCACGGGCTATAATATGGACCCCACTTCTCAAGCTCTTCTTTGGTCTCACACTTCCTGATCCCCTCAGTGGGAGCAATCTTGCATTCCTTACCAGAAAGCTCATCCCTGTACTTGATCTCCCAGTCCATATCCCACCAATTGATTACAATAGGATTGAAGTCATTTCTCTTGTTAATCGCATCCTCAAAAGTAGGCTGATACCAGGCGTCAAAGCCATTGCAAGTCGAGATGACGATAACCGATCCACCGTGAACCAGTGTCTGTTGACCGGCTGACCACATCTCCACCATGTGAGGCATGAATGCGGACTCGTCAATAATATTCAACGATGCTGAATTGGATCGCAGTGTTTCCTTATGGGAGGTCAAGCTCTTGATCACAGAACCATTTGCGAATCCCACGGTGTGTTCATTCCAGATCGGTGGTGGATTACCATAGATAGCCTTAAATTCTTCCGGGAGATGCTCGTATACAAACTTGACATTCTTATTCAAGAAAGCCATAGCGTCAAGATCACGCTTCGACACAATCAGAATCGTCTTATGTGGGAAGAACATTGCATACCACAGAACAAATCCACCAGCTAATGTAGAAATACCACAGTTATGAACTACAGTGCCATCAACGATATAATTATGATTAGGAGAAACAGTAAGGTCGTAAACATCATGATTTCCAGATATTCGTGTAATCGATTTCAATTCGCCTCTTTTTCTATTAAAGAAAAATCCCTTTGTAATTTCTTGTCTTTGTTCCTTTCCAAAAATTCCAATATATTTGGTAAATAAGTCAAAATCACGCCCTCCCATTATCCTCAATTTTGGGATACTAGCATCAGTCGCTGGATACACTTGTGCATTTATTCCAAACCTTGTAAGCAGCTGTCTTAATTGGTACAATATTCTAATTGATATCTGCCCTATCCCAGCCTCATTACAGTGACCGCCAGAGTACCAACCATCAGCTGCGAACATTCTATTAATTAATAGGGCAATCGAATCATTATCCCAAGTGAATACAATGTCAGGTATAACCTTCGCGGATTTCGTCAATCCGAGTATACCTAGTTCCTTTAACCAAGTTCTACAATTTTTGTTATAACTATATAATCTAGACGCATTCTCGCAGCCAAAACCAGAATTCTTATGTGGTTTAATCGGCAATTTTACACCAAACCTAAGTTCATAATGTTTCTGAAATTCCAACAAATATTTCCATCTAGTGTTAGTAAAATGATGGGCTTTATTCCCACAATATCCATCTGTCAAGAAATAAGCCAACAATATCACTTCAGATTGATTTGCAGAACGACCATATCGTTGAACGTCATTTACTTCAATTAAACAATCATTTAGAGTAAGCATATCGACAGGCTTATACCCATCCTTGGTCTTAAATTCATGATCAAGAGTACAGATTGATCTATGCCCTGTCTTTGTCCTAACTTCAACACAATTATCAGATGTACCATTATGATGTACAGATTCAACAGGAACAATCACCAAAGAATTAGTAATTTCATCCAACGAATAAATCAAGTCACCAGCCTTAATCGAATCAATACGCTTAGGGCCAAATGGTGTCCACACCATCGAATCACCACGAAAGCATTGCCTACATTTTCTATAAATGTTCCAGCGATAGGTTAAGAAAGCTTTCAACGACGTTCTCTGATACTTGAACAGCTTAAATGGAAGAATACCAGCTGTTGGATGCTGGACTCTGCAAAAATTCTCGATGAAGAACATGGAGCTAGACTGGCAACGCAATAAGAGCTGCTTCATCTGTTCTAGATTGACAAGCTCAGTCGTCATTGTCGCCGCACTCTCTCATCCTCATACGCCGGTTGAGATAGAAGTGCTTCAAGGTTGAGATTACCCTTCGGAATATTACCATTCAAATTAATAACTAGATCATTACCCTTACCGGCAGAGATCAACTTAGCTATCGAGTCCAGACTTGAGGTAGCGCTCATGTTGATCTCGGCCTTCGCTTGTAATAATTTGGCCCAGGCTTCAGTGAATGCTGGTGATAATTTCGCTCCGGACTTCTGGGCTGATCTAACTTCTGCTTCAAAATATTCAATAGCCTTATCAATCTGTTCACGGTCTTTCTTATAATTCTGGACTATATCCTGTACGGTTGTCCCAAACACACCGAGTAAGACCTTGACGCCTGCTACATCTTCCTGATTCGGCTGTGCCATAAGGTCAGACGATGGTGGTATTGTTTGTATATCAGAAGCCGCTATTAACTCTGGTTCTATTATCTCAGATGAGATTACTTTCGGTGGAGGTTCATCTACACCATTGCCATTTCCTAATGCTTGTTCGTCCTCTTCGTCATCTTGGTCAATGAGTGATTCTGCTCTGAGATCTGCTTCAGATTGCGCCTCTTGGGGATCTTCTGGTTGCTCACTTTGCGCTGGCGTAGCATTACCTAAGAGGGCAACCAGATCTGTGTTGATCTTCTTGTCACTCATTTGCTCTCATCATCTCAAGCACGTACGGCTGCAAACGCTCCGGGATGCTTTCAACATCACACTGACCCAGAGACAGCTTCAAAGCAAAATGGAATACATCGGCTGAATCTTGATTAGTCAGGTCATCATGATCAATCTTCTCAGATGCCTCCTCCAGGAGAATGGCCTTCTCTAATATGTCCTTGATTTCAAGAAGTTTGTTAATATTATACTCAGGAGCTTTCTTCTTTCCCTTTGGCACAAGCCTACCTTCAGAGAGCAACCAATGCTCTGGGTAAGCCGTTCGACCACTATCATTGACAAAACATCCCTGTCCTTGCTGCCAACCACCCATAGATGTCGCGATTAGATGCTTGATTAAATCTAACAATTCTGGCTTGCTCTTGAATAGTTCAGCAGCATTTGTGATCTCTTCACCTGGTTTCTTGATATTGTCCCGTAAGAAGACTACCGCAATCTTGAGCTTCTCAGGGATAGCTTCATTATGTAACCTGGGGTTACAACGATGCGGGTCATTGTTACCTGTTTTTCCGACTTCTGCGCGGAGGGATGGTGCTATTGTTTTCTTCCTTGGCCTGTCACGATGGCTTGTGTCCTTACGGAGAGTTCGATAGACCCGTTCGCGTGTAGATTTGGGAGTTGCCTCTGAGATGTCGCTCATTCTTGCTCCGAGTTATCAGTGATCTCAGTATTCTTTCGACGCATGGTCTCATGTTCCTCATTCACAGGCGAGTCTGAGAAATCATGACTCCTCAGACGTAGCATCTTCAGGAACCCTGTGACCATCGTTCTCGAAAGCCCTGATCTCTCCACCAGCTTGGCGATCAAACCCTCATATGGCCGTTCATCTTGCTCATATAATTGCTTGATCGCCTCTAGCAAACACAAGTAATCCTCATTATATTTGCAAATCTCTTCGGCCTCGGTCAAGAATCTATCCAACACATGCCCCTTCGGAACAATCCTATGCTCCAGATGTGTCTGGAATACTGGCCCATTCTTCCGGTCACGATTCTCCTTCTTAATATGAGCCAAAATAACAGTACGAGCTATCTGTGACCATAGATTGAACACCTTCGACTTTCCCTTATAATGCAGATTCTTGCGTATGAGTTTAGCCCTACAGACCGGGCAACGTTTGAATTTCCTCAGAACCTCCTCAGCGAACACGAATTCATCTACAATAAGAGATTCGTTCGGTCTAAGAGCGTTATAGCAGCAAACACAATGCGGGCGAGCTTCGTATTTGTATAACACTGATTCGATCTGGCACCAGGCAACCTGAAAAAGATCTCCTATTGAAGAGTCATCATGTCCTGGGTATATCTGTGAGAGGTTGTGTGTCTTGATCGTCTGTCTGATAAGTTCTGCTGCCTGGTCCATTATCTTGTCGCGAAGGGCAACATCTACGCATGCTCCCTCCAGGTAGTCATATAGTAACAGTTCAACCATCTCATTGTCAAAATAGTGGTTCTTTGCTAGTTCTCCTTCTCGTCTTTCAAAGTCAATCACTGGTGGTGGTATAGGTGGATCAGATGGCGGCGTTGGAATGATTATCGGTGGTGGAACTGGTGGAGATTCATTCCCCGGAGACCCATCGTCTCGAAGTCCCTTACTCTTTTTGCTGTGTTGAGTCATCTCTGCTATCACCTGTGGTATCCCCGTATGAAGACACAACACCCCTTGTAATTATTTATGATGGAAGAGGCCGTCCTGACGCCTTCCAACACCATTTATTTATTTTGGAATTCGGAATTGACTACGGACAAAACCTGCGCCATCTAATTCTCTATCATTAACGATTACCTTAGTCGGGTAACCCATATCAATAGCGGCCTTTAAATTTTCCTTGGAATGCTTATATAGATATTTGTTATTAAAGAAGAAGAACGAGAACACCCGTGACCAGCCGCGCTCGTTCAAACGGACAGCACGCCCGATCTTCTGGTCAAATTCAGACCACTTAGCCCCACCACCAATGATAACGAGATTCTCACAACCACCTTTCAAATCAAGTCCACGTTTAAGAATTTTGCTCCCTATTAAACATTTCAACTCTCTACTCTCGAATTGACCAATAACTTTCCTACGCTTGGGTTTTGATGTAGACCCAAATATGAATTTAGAATCAGGAATCATAGACTCCAAAATGACACCCAGAGCCACTGATGTATCGACCAGGATTAGAGTACCATCATTCGGGAAAGCACGTGGAATATTAGCCACCAACTCATGAAATTCTGAGTTTTCCTCAATTTCCTCCTTAAGGGCTATGTCAAATGCGCGACTATCAGTCCTATCACCACCAACCCCAACACCAATAAAATAACATCGAACTGGTACTATACGCCCAGCACTCTGCACCTCGTTCCTATCAGCTTCACCGATGATATTCCCAAGATTCTCCTTAAGCTTAATATTGTTTACTTGTTTCTTCGAATCGAAGGGTGTCCCACTGAAACCATACCGCCTTCTACCATTAAAATAATATCTGAACATCATTCCATACTGGTCTGAAGTCGCCAAGTCACATTCATCAACCAACATCAGATCAGACTTTTTGACCATATCCTGAATTTTCCGACAATTAGTAATCCTAGTCTTATACGCTGCTAATTGACGCTCATATTCCATCTCAACATAATAATCTCTCAGAAGAAGGTAATATTTGCCCTGAATCTGGTACGCTCCGGATGGATTGGCATATAGAGCCTCAGCCAGAACTCGCGGGAAAACGGTTAAGAGACATTCATCCTGCAGATCAGCCCACTCATGGACCTTCTTCAGAAGCTTTTTCCTGTTTACACCAACCTTATCCTTCTTAGGAACTGTCGGCGTTGATAATGATTGTATACTGCCTACGATCACAATATTTCCATTCGGCATGTTCCCATAGCAGAACATCCCAATGTCGTTATTGTGCACCACATTCCGAAGCTGAAGACGTTGCACAATCTGCTCCAGAACCACGATCTGTTCAGTGATTATGACCGTGGGACAGCGAAACATCTTTACTATACCACACATGATTTCTGTTTTACCTGAACCAGTAGTTGCTGATATAATCCCAATCTCTTCGGAACAAATAGCTCTAAGTATACGAACTTGATATTCCTCAAGAGTTACACCATCTAGAAATGTTTCAGTTATCTGTTCTGGCTGCGGAGCTGGGTATTTTGGAGCTGGGCGTTCATCACTTATCTGTAGCGGTATTCCCTTGACATCGCAACATGTCTGAAGCTCATTGAGAAATGGAAGGGCTAGACGCTGCTTGACCGTGTTATACTTTCGGTGCCAGCCATCCCATAGTTCTGATTTGACAAAGAATGCATTCGGTTCTCTGACGCTGAACCAATCTATAATTGATTCTTCGCTACCTTGAGTGATCTGTTCAAGATAAATGTGATGATTATCGAATATCCTGGCTAACATGCACTTCACCGCCCTTATTTGGGTGGCTTCTTTTTCTGGTCGGGCTTTGTCTTTGTATCATTCTGCGTAACTGGCTGAAGAGGGCCAGGAAGCTTCGGAGGTACAGGAGAAGCTTTCTGCGAAGGAGCACCGGGCGAAGGTTGTGGTGTAGGCTTAGGTTGACCAGCCGGTATTTCCTTCATTGGTTTATTAAGCCTAATCACTGCCTCCAGCAGTGGTGCCGCGAACTTTCCCTTGATAGTAACTTCCTGCATTACAGACGCGGCGAACTTTGCCAAATTTTCATCTATCTCATAATATGGATCATGCTTGGTATTGTCCAAAGCTTTCCCGATGGCTACTATCTTGTCTGAATCCGATCCTCTGATTGGGGCTTCAGAAAGAAGTGCAATGATGTTCGAACGAATTGGATCTCTCAAATCGTAATACATGTGAATTCCTCCAAAGTTTAAATACGCTATTTACTGCCTGATATAGCAGCAGCTAAATCTGTGATTGCTTGCTCTACATCCTTCTCCTTCTCTCCCTCAGCCCTAGCTTGCTTCCTTTGAACTGAAGATGGCAACTCTTTCTCGAATCTTTTAGCCGCAGCGCTCCCTGGTTGTGTTAATGATATCAAAGATGCCATAGCTTGTTTCTCAGCACCCATTTTTTCTTTCTGGGGGGCACGTCCTACCTGCGCAGCTGGTGATATACCACCAGGACCCTTAGACATAATCTGTGCTTGTGGCACAGCATTTGGTTGTGTCACCTTAGCAGGAGCAGAAGTCGAACTTGCCTGTGTGATAGCCATTCTACCCTGAGCGCCCTGTACATTTTTCTTTGTTGGATTCTCAGGTGGCATTTTAACATCTTTCGGTACTTTCTTGGATGGGTCGAGCGGATTTAGGTCTGCCGCTGTAGACATTGGATTTGGGGCAGGAGTTCCTGTAGTTGTTGACGTGGTTGATGTTGCTACTGGCGTAACTGGTGCGGTTGCCTCACTAACAGGGACTCGTACAATGATCTCCACATCAGGATCAGAAACAAGCCTCAGATGATCATCAACAATAATCAACTGATCACGTAAAGTAGGGTACTTTTCCTCTAGATATGGAACCAACTTACGTAGGCCACGATTATTCAATATGATCTTACTCATTATGACACCTGTAACGCGAAACGAGGGCTAGTTCTGGTCTCGCCATTCGGAAGCCTTAATGTGACCTGATACTTATATGAACCACGCAACACACGCATTGTGTTAAAGAGATATTGCAGAACGAATGGGTTAGACCGGAATGTTCCTTGCCTAATCCCAATCTTCATAGGTTCATTACAGATCAAAATCTCACATTGATCAGTCATGATCGATATCGTCGCCTTAAGATTGGGGATGATAGGAGCAACCAAATTATAATTATAATCATACAATGGAAGCGGCATTATACCAACTTCTAGAGTTCTGACTTCTGGCTGCGTAAATTTATCATCCATCGCCTCAAAACCAAGACGGATGTTTTCCAGGCCAGAATCGGTATAATAACTATCTGGATATAACCAGAAACGCTGACACACATGCTGCATCAGCGTTTCATCATCAACACATTTGTGGTGATGGTGATGATGGTGGTGCCTATGATGCTCCTCTCCCTCCTCGTACTCTGGGCATATTTCTGGTTCAGGTGGCTCTGTACACGGAGGTTCTGTTCCATCTGACCCACAAGGTGGACAAGGTGGTTCAACCGGGAAAAAACTCCACACATCGAAAAAGATATCTGGTGTAGGTATCCCAACTGTCGGCACGTCCCATATCAGATGGAAGATACCTGGTTTAATGCGAATCGGCGGCTCAGTGCCCTCTGTGTGTGGACACGGGCATGGGTCTGGTGGTGGTTCACACTGTTCACGTGCAAGCGGAAATGGGTAATTTGGTTCGCATATTGATACTATCGGAAATTCTGCGATTATATTCTCTGGTTGAACTGCTGATCTATAAATAGTTACTTTTCGTATTGCCCATGGGTCAGTAGGAATCCCATCCTTGTAAAATGTAATATTCAGGTCAATCGGGCTTCCAAGACGACCGCTCACTCGTGGCAATGGATTCGCCGTTACTTCTTGGCACTCATCGTCATGATGATGACGCGACATTAGTAGCACTCCAAACCTAAGATATTTTTGAATTGTCATTTAATATTCGGATGATGCGGCTGGGATTGTTTCGACTCCTGCTGTCTCTTGTTCGTATCTTTAATTTCCTTATCAATACGCCTAATATTCCAAGCGCGTTCTTCGGCAGGCATGTTAGCCTGCTCCAGTAAGTCATATCCCCCATGATACTTCAGGAGGAATGACTGCTCCATCAAGTGTTCCCACTCACTCTCACACTCTTGAATTGTTTTTTGGACGAAAAAAGGAGTCCGTAATCGGCAACTCCATCTCAATATCCGTGCCACACTCAGGACAAGTCACATATATCTCAGTATCCAGCCCAGGTGCTTCATCTCTAATAACCCCGCGAATGGTAGCTGTATCGCGACCATGCATCCCTGTTACTAATTGTGCGATAGCATGTCTATCAGTCACACCATTCGCGTTAATAATAAGCAGATTCAGGTTCTCCTCAAGCGTCTGATCAATAATCGTCTGACGAGTCGGCCTCGGCGAATCATCCTGCTGCTGACTCTTGGGCCTGGCAGTCTGACCAACAGCTTTCTCGACAAATTTCCTCTTCTGACTCATGATCTGGGTATCGCGCCCACGCATAAACCGAACATCAACATAAAAATCACGCTTGGTAAACTCAGAGAGATACGGGAGTACTACCCTAACAGGCTCAGACATATGCTTCGGAGGCTTGACAGTCAATGCCGTCGCGTTCAGGTCATATGTGTGCGAACTATTCGCACCGCACGCCTCATTGGGACACTTCAACATAAACTCATAAAGATTGCCATGCGTGATACCACGCAGGACAAACAGAATGAACACTCTATCACCGACCAACAGATCCAGCGGATCGAAATTGCTCATATCAACGCACCGCTTGTATACCTCATCCAGCGCCTGACCACTTTGCGCTAATCGCGGTGTAGCCAGAATCTTATCTGTCATCAACCCCATTGGCCTTACTCTGACCTTACCACCGGGGATCTGATTGCCATAATATAACCCCTGGCTAGGGAGTACTATATCTTCCCAAGGAAGCAGCTCTTCCTGACTCTTACTCAACACAAAGCTTACGACTTCAGCCGCCGACGCACCAGCTGGTAGTTCACTTTGAGGTTTCAGAGATTGTACCTCATCTGGCTTCGAGGTTTTGGGCGGTACGTTCTGACCTGGTAACGGAACTTCTTTCTCAGACATAATCACTCCTCCTCAATACACTTATGTACTCTTATGCGCTCTACTCAAGATTGATATTAGGTGTACTTGATGGAACCGATGGGTTCTTAGCCGTATCTATGCCCTCGGCCCAATCATATGCCAAAGTCACAGTTACAATCTTTATCTCAGTATCCGTATAAGTGAGCTTTCCCTGTGATATATTAATTGGCCATGAATTCTTCAGAGTATATGAGTTAATGGTTGCCCCTGATCCATCCAACAGATCAAACTTAGATTCTTGCTTATACCCACCACTAGGTGAATGAGTTCCGATACCAGATGCTAATTGGAAGACTGCATTCTGCCATTCTTGAATTTCACCTAGGAAGTCACCAGTATCATAAAAGATTACCTGCGCATCGTCATATTTAACTGCCTTGGCGAACTTATACCATATCATTCCACCCAAAATCTCTTGACGCTCAATTCTCAATTCCGGTAAAGTTATGTCTCTTGCCACTAATCGATTTGCTTGCCCAATAGGACCCATGCGTTGGATGAGCCAGCGATGCTGACGTAATGTTTCTACGGTATTGGCTGGACCATCCCCAGCACCACCAATGACAAAACCTGGCATACGCGCCCCCGATTACATTCGGTACGCACGGTCGTATCTCATAGTTACCTCAACCAGCTGAATCTCTGTATCGGTATAATCCAGAGCACCCCAATTGATATCCTGGCACCAACAACCAAACATCTGCCAAGTCTCATTGGGCGTGCCATCACCCTTGAGCATCTGTAACTTGCCTTCCTTCTTGTACTGGCTGGGCAGCTTGACCGTCACGTTCTTGATGTCAACAATTCCATTGAGCCAGTTCCATAGCTCCTCGGCGACATCATCCGGCTGTTCACCATCGTACCAGACCAGCTTACAGGCTTCCCAGGAATGCTTACCAGCGAAGTAAGCCTTTTCCTGGTTGTGGTGCATCTCAGGCTCTTCAACCGTGGGATGCGGCCTGCTGGCTTCCTTCAGAAGCAGCAAGATAGGTGATTTGAATTCACCCGCAGCGGCTTGTCCCAATGTCTCAAACACCCAGCGGTGCTTTCTTCGAGTCTCGACCATGTGGTTTGGACCCGGACCGCCTGTACCACCAATTATGAATCCTGGCATTTGAGAATCTCCTTCAAGTCGTCAAGATATTTTTGCTTCCATTTCCCTATATTTAACCCTACTCCTCCACGAGATAATATAAAATTAGACACGGGGGGTTAACACATGGACATGAAAGAGTTCATGCGAAACCAGGCCCTCAAGCCATCAGCGAATGGATAGAAAAATACGCTGCAAAATATCGCGAAGAATATGAAAAATGCATCGAGACACTCATTGACCAAACCACAACTGCGGTGGAAAAACGACTATCTGACCCCAACTGTGAAAGAGAGAAGATTCGCCTCATGACCAAGATGATCATAGAAGAATTCACTAAGATATGGTTCCTGGAAATGGCAACCGGCAACAATCCTCATATAGGAGAAGTCTAAACACCCTTATTAAACTCCAACTTATAGTGCAAGACCATCCTGCAGAGATCAGTGATATTTGCATCGAACTTCTCTTTTCGATCCTTCAAATTAATATTCCGTGGTGACGGATGATAGATCGGATAGACATTAACACCAAATATATCAGACCTCACTATCTCCCCAAGATGATCAGACATCTGCAACTTTGGACAGAAAACATCAAAAGCAACATTACCAAGAGTAATAACCAACCTTGGCCTCAATATCGCAATCTCCAACTGCAAAATAGGACGACAAGCAGACATATGTTCAAAGCTTGGCTTCTCATTATCAACCGTAAAACACTTCACTGCATTACTAATGTAAAAATCCTCACGACTACAACCATTCCTTTGAAGAGCCTCATCAAAATTCCTACCAGCATCTCCCACAAACGGTACACCCTGCTTACATTCGTTCACCCCTGGATTCTGACCAACAACCATCCAACGACTTGGATTCATAGTGCTAAACACATGCGGATTATATAAACTATCAACTACGTTCTTACACAAAACACACATACTACAGTTCTTAACAAATAACCCTAGAGGACCAAGCATTTTCTCTAAACGCTCTTTCCGGTCCATTTCCAAGCTCCTCTTCTTTGAAGACTGAAGTGAATTAGGATTCCAATCGAACATGAACAACTTACGGTACTCAACATCATTAGCCAAGATAGCCAGAAGATCACCATGACACGCTTCTGGCCGACACCAGCAACCAAGACGCTTACCCTTCAACTCATCAAGAGAGTTAAGCAGATCTGGCTGTTCCATCAACCATAGCCGGTGCTTTTCTATTACCTCTGCACGCGTGCCATCTTTACCTATTGTGAATGGGTTACCCCATTTGGATGGTCTTCCTATGTAAACGTCATAAGGTGATTTCTTACAATGGACAACTAGCGACTCATAATTACCTTCTGACATAATTCTCAAATACAGCAACAGGAGGCCGAAGCCTCCCGTTGATCAGGTCCTTAAGTGCCCTTACGGGGTTGTCGTCACGAGCGTCACACCACCAGCTGCCAGGACTTCCTCTGCTGTGAAGCTGGCCTCTGTCCTGAGAATAACCAGGTTCAGCTGAATGAACTCGACAGCCCTGGTTGGCTTCAGGAAATAAGCCACGTGCAGCTCATTGCGATCAATCCGTTCCGGAGTGTTGTTCCGCTCATCACAGACCACCGAGAACCCAGTGAGACCACGCCGAGCCTGGATGTCAGCCAAGAACGGATTGCTGATCGAGACCACCTGCGCACGCGTGATGGCATCGTTCGGCTCGAAGATGAACTGCCGCAGGAACTGAGTGGCATTCTTCTTGATGAAGATCAAGAGCATTCGAACATTCACGCGGTCAAGAGCAGACTGCTTGCGCTGGAGAGTGCGCTGACCCCAGACCACGATCCCGTCCTGCGGGAAGTTCACAATCGGGTTAACCGCATTCCCGTAACCGTACATCAGATCACGCTCACCCTGGGTCAGGTCAACCTCAGTATCAATCGGGGTGAGCAGACGCCCGCGAGTCAGACCAGCGGGTGCGAACCACTGCTCAGTGTCACGAGCCGTGCGGGCGTAAACCGCCGAGACGTGACCACTAGGCGGGATGAAGATGTTATTGCCGCTGAACTGGTCGAAGATCTTCAGCCACGGATGGTAGAGGGCACCATAGCTGGAGTTGATGGCACGAGCCAAGTCACTGAATAGGATGCCATTGCTCCAGTCCACCACCTGTTGAGCGCGGAGACCAAACGGTGGGTCAATGAGCGACATGCAGTCGCCACGGGATTCGCACATCTGCAGCATGTTACCAATGACCGCACCAGAGCTAAAGCCTGGGCAGATCAGCAGCGTGATGTCGAACACTTCTGGATTCTGGAATGCGAAGATACCCGTCTCGGCCCCTGGATTACCAATGACCGCCCGATCCAGCTCAGTGGAATAGGCAGGATCAGATGGGATGCCATTGGCCTGACCAACGTAAACCTTCCTGTAGATCGGGCCAGGAACCCTGTTCTCGTAGTTGGTTGGATCATTCACTGGGTCGTTCGCCAGGAAGCTCGGTCTAGGAATCCAGTTGAGGTAAAGATCACCATTTGTCCCACCGTACTTGGAACCAGGGTTGATCACGTTGGCAATGTATCTGTCATTGGCAGTGTCGAAGCTGACGTTATCAATCGAGTCCAGCTTCTGGAAGTTGGAATCCTCAACCGTGATCGTGAACATGCCAGGGACCACTGCGCCACTGCTCGTATTCTGAATGTACGGCTCAATCGTCACATGCAGTCCATCAACCCATGTGCCAGGGCTTATCGCCACGAGCCAGCCAACGATGTTTTCGAAGTAAGCAGAGTCGACCAGACAAGCAGCACTCAGCGGGTCAATCTCGCAGGACAGAGGCTGAGAAGGAGTGATCGCGCCAGTGGCCGGGAGCATTACTCTCGGATCACTGAAGGTGCGGTAGGAGCGAGTGTACGGGTAGAGGATGTTAAGCTCTTCCGCAAAGCGCAGAGTCTTGAAATGTGACAGATCAGCCAAAAGCTGTGGCTGGCTGAACTCGTTCTCCGGTGTGGAAGTAACATCTGTCTCAATGAAGACCTCTTCGTAACCACCAGGAACAAGCATCGCGTACGAGCGGAAGTACCGAACACCATTCAAAATTCCGCCATTGTTGATCGCATTCGCCATGGACCCTGGAGTCTGGGTCCCAACTGGGAGGCTGAACTCCATATTCACGGTCTGCGTGCGGCCTACAATCTGCATACTGATGCGATTGTTCTCTGAGGAGATGTTGTACGGGCCTGAGTCTGTGGACTGGAGGAAGCTGCGTGGGATGTCGTACACGTAGAGCGACTGACCAACCTGGAGCGCGAAAGCTTCCGTGGTCACAAGCTGGATGTTCCAGCCAGCGACATCAGTTGTGAAGCAGGCTGTGCCATCATCCTTGGCGACCGCTTTGTATTTCTCACCACCACCCAACAGGGCGTTAAACGCAGCGACGAAAGCAGCTGGGGTGGTATAATCTGCTGTCGGCATTGTGTACTCAACCACCGACAGAGAACGATCCACATTAAAGGAGAACTTGCGATTGTCAGGTCGTGCTCTGAAGGAGAGTGTATCCTGAGCGCCAATGGGCACTGAACCAGTCACCACAACCTGGAAAACAATCCCCTCACCGATGTTAATCGGATCAGAAACACCAGGTGCACTCTCAACCAGCGTACCTGCACGTACCACCAGGCCATCCGAGTTGCGGATGACCTCATAACCAGCACCACCAACCAGACCACCGAGGCTTGGTGTTGGATCGCTCAGGATGAGGACCGTGAAGGCGTCATCAATCGCGCCAGTGTAGCTGGTTGGACTGCCGAAGATCAGCGTGGCACTGCATGGGCCTTCAGATGGGCTGATGAAGATGTCGTTGTAATCAACAGGACCATTAGGCACCAATGCAGGATGGAAGGACAGTGGATTGGTGGAGTCAATGACGCGGGTGCAGATCCTGCCGAAGTCAATCCCTGTGAACACTGGGATTCTGCCCCAACCATGACCGCGTGCACCAGAAAGGTCAATGCAGACATCAGCAAGAGGGGCTGCTTGTCCTTCTTCGCATTCAACTCCGACTCGTAGGATATAGGCCCTATTCCCTTCCTCAAAATACGCAAGTGCAGCGTATCCGAGGAAACTTTCTGGGAATGGATTCCCAAAATTGTCTATAAACTGCTGTGCATTGGAACAGAAGATAGGTTCCTGGACTGGCCCTTTGTTGGCGGTCCCAATGAAGGCAGGTGTGAGTGCTCCCGTTGCAGCGGGGAGAACACTCAAATCAATCTCCCTGGGGAAGACACCTGGCGAAAGAAAGATTGCCATTGTGTTGATCTCCTCATCACACTAGCATAACTACCCTAGTCAATTTATATTTGCTTTTTATCCAGAGAATTGGAGATCAGTTATGACCAATAGACGATTATTGCTGGGCAGCTTTTTCCGCAGCTTTTTCAGCCTTCTCGCTGTCATATAACACTTGAATTCTTCTCTGTTTTTCAAGGCGTTCAACCTGCTCTGGCCACAGACGGCTCTTCCTAAACATATGACTCTTTCCTACACCTAGCCGCACGTCTTGTGCACCGACATAAAAATCAACCCCTTTCGGAGGCTTCAGATGAATCGGTATGGTCTGCTTAGAAATATTGAGAATGCGGACTTCACCCTTGCCAGCTTTCGCAACATTCTCCGCCTGAATCTCGCGCATGGTTTTCGGACGCATAGCCATTCGAGTATCTCCTTAACGTGTATTTACTCTGATAACTTACGTACTTGCGCTGTGTTCAACACATCCTTACCCAACACAACATCTAGTATTTCACCCGTCACCAACGACTTAGTACCATCCTTCAAGGACATCACACGTCCAAGAATAGAAGGAACAACCTTCTCAGGAATCGGCAACCAACCCTCCATCTGAATACTATAATCATAACGCTTATTAGCACGTTGATCAGGAGGCATCTCATCATCAACTGATACCGTCATACCACTATACTTCAGGAACACACTACCACGCATATGCTCATCCTCAACCATAAACTCAGCCACAGGATTGAACCTAGTTCTAACTTGATAATTGATATATTCAAGATCACGCTTGTGCTCAGCCCACACCGATAGCGAATAATTAATCAACGATGGGATAGGCCGATAGGCAAGAGCGATCCTCGTTCCTTCAGGATCAAGGAAACGCTTTGACATCCAATGAAAATGAGCAGGTGAAAACTTCTGAAAATTAAACTCATCATTTTCACGACGAACTGACATCACAGGAAGAGTAACACGACCTAAACGCAGATCTTGCGCCCAGACCAGATAAGGCTTATCACCACCGCTAATCCTCACACCCATCATCTTAATGCCATCCTTGGTTGGCACCTGGATACCAGAAAAATAGTTCTTCAGACCACGATCCATGGTCCGATAACCAATAGGAAGAAATTCACGAATCTCTTCAGGAAGATTAACATTCTGACGCTCAAACCACAACGTTGTTCTCTTCTCAGCATCTATAGCAGTTGGAATAGCACTAGTGGCTGGACGACGTTGAAGCCTACCGTCCTCATCTTTCTGATCAAAACGCTGATCCGTGAGTTTAGTAGGATTAGTGGATTGATCAAACTCGAAGTTATAAATCATGCCGCAGCTCCTTTTGTCTTAGTTTTAATAGGCATCAACGCTTCCCTTGTAAAAGGTTTTGAACATATGTCTTATCACTTAACTGTTGTTGAGTCTTGCTGAATGCCTGGGTACTGCGCTCAATCTCCTGAGCACGCGCCCCTGTGGGATCTTCTGGTGTAGGCTGGACTCCGACAATGAAATGTCTAACGGTCCTCTTTGCTTCCGGCACCAACTGACCCTGCGAACGTTTTTGTATTTGTGCAATCGCATCTTGAGATAAGGCTACGACCACATGCTGACCAGCTGCGAAGATATGACCTTCCGCAGACTTCATAAACTCATTAACCGATTTGACTTTGTGAACCATTTTCTCACCTAGAATATATTTGGTGAGAGTTATGTTATAGTTGCAACTTCCGAGACCCCAATTCGCTAGTCATGGCTTCCTGTACTGGGGCTTCCTGCGAAGCTGGTGGAGTTGGTGCATCCCTCAGCATCTCATCGGCTGTCATTCTCGATATCATCCCCATCTTCAGCAAAATCTCTATCTGATAAGGATATAACTTAACTGGACTAACTGCCATAGGCTCGGTCCTGATTGGTGTAGAGATAGTAGTTGGTTCCGTTCTTGGAACGGAGATGAGATCACTCTTAGCGGGAAGAGGTCTCTTGAGTATATCGAGAAGAGACAGACCGTGAACAGCCTTGAGATCTTGTAATGCTTCGAAAGAAAAGGAAGCCTTCAGGCTTACTGACAACTTTTCCCGCTCTTCCCGCTTTTCCTTCTCAGCGGCTGTCTCAGCTACTACCGCTTCGTCTTCCATGATGTTAAACTTAGTCCCGGAAAAACAGCCTCATCACCATTCTTATCTAGGATAACCATATTTAGCTCAACACAGGAGTAACATTAATCCGAATCTTCTTCGGAAGCTTATTCTTCGGGTCCCTACACCACATAGCTAATTGGGTATCAGCCCAATCCCTGGCCGTCTTGACATCCTGTGAATCAATGGTCGTCTTTTTCTCATAACCCTTCCCAAGAAACTCAACCAGAAATTTACTCATGGATAGCCTCCAAAACCCCCAATCTTCTTATATCAACTAGGGTCCATCTTGAAATTAACCTGTATACTTGGATCACCAGTAATATTCTGAACCAAACAAGCCCAATATAACCAACGGTATTTGAAATTCCCAACATCGGACGACTTAAGAACACGATAAGTATCAACACGATTATGAATACCATCGCGCAGATCTGTGCTCTGAACCACCGTCAATGTATTATGGGGAACGATTAGAATATCACCCTCAGAGATCATCTCTTTTCCAAATTGCTTAAGTACAGAAGTCCGGGCGAAGTTCACAGTAGTCTGGTTCTGGACATCCACACCCCATCTGGTTTGAGAGATCTCAGCAGGCTCAGGGACAAATTTTCCCTTCAGACGAACACCCACCTTGTATTTTGGGTCAGCATCCTCATCCCAAACCTCATCCTTGTTCCCAGTGTCACGAGTACGCTTATAGACAGTGATCCATGCCCCACATATGTTGATCAACTCCTCAGCTAAACGTTCTGTGTAAGCAATATCAGGATTGCGATGATTATATATCGACAAGAGAGAACTAGTACGTTCAGCATCTGACCTAAAATCAGGTCTGTTATCAATAGTTGAATACTGCTGATGAGGATCAAAGTCAAGAATCGCACTCATAGGCCACCCCCAACTGGCATACCATTTGGCCTATGATCAGGTAATCTGGGATGCAACATCTTCTCCACCTCATCATACGGAGTGCGTGCCATGCACCCATTTATGGAGAAACCAGCACATTCCTTTGGATTGGGCGTAGGTTCCACTTGATTAGGATAATAAGCATGAGCACGTAAGATAGCATACCAATCTGGTAGACAACAGGGAGGGCACACATTACCATAAGGTGGAGGACCCTCTGGTAATTCAACAAAAATTCCGGTTCCTGTGCCTTGCTGCCCACGCGGAGTCATCACTTGTACAATTCTAGACCCTGGTATCAGTCTCAAAACTTCTTGTACTGGGATGACCGATGCGTTACAATGTAAGTTACGTGCAAGAGCTGTGGAGGTCAAACTCGAAATTGGTTCGCACCCAGGCACGCTGATAACATTCCCTGGTAAGATTTCAAGCTTGTTCTTAACTGTGATCGTAGTCGCCTTCATATAATATATTTGAAATCTAACGTTAGAACAATAAGACAGGAAGCGGCTCACCAAGAAGTATAGCATCCTGAACCACTTGAGCCTTCTCAGCTTGCCCTTCTACCCGCAGTGCATCACCATTTAAGGTAATTGATCCACCATCAGGAGATGGCAAAGAACCGAATTTACTTCTGATATTACCAAGTATAATCTTGGCCTCAGCAACCATAGCCCGCTTGATTAACTCCCTAGCGGTAGGAGTCCTGATATTACTTATGACCGGGGTGTATTCGACCATCACAGGAAAAGATCCACGTGGTGTAGGGAATAACCTGATCGTATTGTCACCCTTGACTTCCCAATGCCCATCAGTAGCCAAGACTTTCTTACTGAACTTGCGATAGGCTTGGAGTAGATGATAATCAAGTAATATATTTTGAATTCCAGTAACG
>QGNH01000217.1_pt1 | contig 21927 bp, 20 predicted proteins | sample 1735481 | NCBI WGS metagenome assembly QGNH01 (sample SAMN09239004, study PRJNA386568) | Viral metagenome, whole genome shotgun sequencing project.
GTAAAGAATCAGTTACTAATAAATACTATGAATGTATACACACCATCTAACTGCGATCACTGCAATTCATCTTTCACTAGGACTAGCTCTAAGCAAAAGCATTGTTCTGATGAGTGCAGATTCTGGTCCAAAGTAAATAAGACTGACAATTGTTGGGATTGGACAGGCAACTTCTCCCGAAACGGAAGTGGGTCCTTCAATACTTCTGAAGGTAATGGCACTTCTCATAGATATAGCTGGAGCTTACACTTTGGGACCGTAGAGAAAGAGTTGAGAGTATTGCATACGTGTGGAAATCAAAAATGCGTGAGGCCAGATCATCTAGTTCTTGGGGATAATAAGAAAAAAGATACCAGCATAGTGAGGGCGCACTATAAGGGTAGAAACTTTAAGCTAAAGGCATGCATAGCTTGTGGTGCTGAGTTTGTGCCTAAGGTGAGTACGAGCAAGTATTGTTCTAACCGTTGCACATGGGAAAGATATATTAAGAAAGGTGATGGATGCTGGGGATGGAGGGGGTCGAAAGACACCAGAGGTTACGGCATGTTCAAAGTAGAAGAAAATAGGAATATGAAAGCTCATCGGTATTCTTATGAGTTTTATAGAGGGCCTATACCCGAAGGCATGTTTGTGTGTCATAGTTGTGATAATAGACTGTGTACTAATCCAGATCACCTGTTTCTCGGATCTGCGCGAGATAACTCTAAGGACATGGTCGACAAAGAGCGATCTGCCAGAGGTGAGAAACACAGTCAACGTAAACTTACGGAAGAGCAAGTGAGAGCCATCAGAGCCGATCCAAGAGTTCAGAGAGTTATTGCTGAGGAATATGGCTTGAGTCAACAGGGAGTGAATAATATAAAAACGGGCCGTAACTGGGGTTGGCTTAAATAAACTATTCTGGATTAATTATCCATCTATGCTTTGCACTTTAAAATTGCGATTAGACTAGAAAAGCATTACACTATGTCTTTGTATTCAAGTAATTTCAAAGGCATTTAATGTCAATCCTCAGTGATTATGAGATAGTCAGCCAAGCCCATGGCAACATCCAGGATAATTTACTAGTTTCAGCCTGGTGGAGAGCTAATGAGATCCGCGACAACTTCGGAATTTATGAAGGCAGCCAATGGCTCCAAGAAGACTATCAGCGCCAACTAGCCAACAACATGCCAACGCGTACCATTAACCGTACGCAGACGATCCTCGATGCAATTACTGGCTTCCAAATCCAGAACCGTTCCGACATTAAGTGCGTGCCTCGTCTTCTTAGTGGAAAGGAACAAGGATACACAGATCTTGCCAATGATGGCATTCGCTGGATAGAAGATACTTCCAACTATCGCTATCAAACCAGCTTAGCTATGCGAGACATGCTTATCTGTGGACTCGGTTTTGTGGACTACAACATTGAATACGATAAGAATCCCAATGGTGAAGCTTATGCAGAGCGTATATTCCCTTACTTCATGATGTGGGATGTAACGACTCGTAACCAGAACTTGGGGTCAGCCAACTGGCTATGCAGAGCGCATATTATTGATAGAAACAAACTTCATCAGTGGCTGGTAGGTCTGAACAAGGATCAAAAGGAAGAAGCTGATGCAGAGTTTGGTGCTGCTGTTGATGCGCGATTCCTGGACTTCTTTGACACAGTGATGATTGTGAAGTCTTTGGGCGTTATCTATCAATACCAATGGAGGGACAAAGTCCCGTTCTATCGCATCGAGAACCCATTACAGGGCTTTGAAGGCGATCCGAATGACCCGCATACTCAGCAAGTAGTAGAGCTGGCGAAGGTGATGCAGGATAAGTATAAATGCAATCCCTATCTGGATAAGATCGTTCCGATCCCATCAGGCGATAACTCTACAATGAAAGAAGCATTCCGGACCTTGGGTTTTGAGAATGTTAAGTCTGTCATGCAGAAGGAATGGAAGTACTACAGAGCTGATATTGTAGGCAATCAAGTCATACGTAAGTCTGAGAACTTTACTCAGAAGTCATTCTCTATGAAGTGCATGACAGGTAAGTACGACGAGATCCGCCAGTGCTATTACGGTATGGTGCGTTCGATGAAAGAACCTCAGCGTCTCATGAACCAAGCCGTGTCCGATTACGAGGGGTTCCTGAAAACCATTCCAAAAGGCGGCGTAGAGATCGAATCCGATGCCGTGCCTAATCTGGAAGGATTCCTCGATACTTATACTAAGGCTGCGCAGGTAACTATCTATAGTCCTGGCGCGCTTATGTCTGGAAAAGTCCGTCCGAAGATTGCTCCCCCGGTCCCGGATGGACTACTTCAAATGATCGACTTTGCTAATCGCTCTCTCATGGAAGTGATTGGTGTTACCCCTGACTTTATGGGCATGACTGATTCTAAGCTCATGACTGCCCAATTAAACGCACAGTTAGTCCGTCAGGGTCTTATGGTGCTTGCACCTTACTTTGATGCTCTAGAGCAATATACGGTCGAAACAGGGCATGTCATGATAGATATCTTGCGCGTGTTGGTCGATAACTCGGAAGGTAGGCTCATCAAACACATTACTCCTGAAGGATCAGCACAATATGTGCCGCTTCTGATGGATAATCTAACGGATGAATATGATATCACCATCGAGAAGACGCCGCATACGCCAGATGAAAGACAGACTATATTTGAGAAGCTTCTGCAGCTTGCTGGAATTCTCGCTAATAAGCCTAATCCTGTGGACATTATGCCATTGGTAATGGAATACGCTCCATTTGATGGGGAAAATCTCGGTAAGATCAAGCAAATGATGGCGCCTCCTCCTCCTCAAGGACCGGACCCTATGATGGAAGCGCTAACGCAAGCAGAGGTGCTGTTTAAGCAAGCCTCGGCTGCAAAACAGGAAGCAGAAGCAATGCGGGCGCAAGCAGATGCAATGTTGAAGCAAAAAGAATTAGAGCATGCGGATGTGGATGCATTTATGGCTGCAAAAAAAGCCAATGCACAAGCTGATTACGATCAGGTTCGCAGTGCCAGAGAGATGGCCAACTTAAATCTAGACGCTGAGCGCGCTTATAAGGAGATGGCCATACAACAATAATTCACCTGAGGAGTTTAGCTATGAAGATGCGCATACCGCCTGAGTTAAATGAGATTGAAGTTCGACTCGAATCGCACTTGAAAGAATTTATGACCTTCAAAGAACAGTTCCTGGATGAATTAGAGTACGTTTTGCACCATTACCATATCGAGGACCATATGGAAGCTGACACGTTATTCGCAGACATGCGTGCTCAGTTGAATGAACTAAAAGAAATCATTATTCACCGCTGGAGAGCCCAACATATCTCTCTCATACGTGAGTTGGATGGATCAAAAACCTGCAGTATCAACAATCAATGGAAGTAAAATATGACAGACAACACAGAGTTATCAATTAGTGACGCCAAAGGTGTAGACATTCAATTACAAGAGTCCAATTTGGATTGGAAAGCCCCGGGGAAATTGGATGTGAATGCATTCCATAAAGAGCTAGAGCGCATCAACAAATTGGCGGATATGGAGGCTGAAAATGTTCCTCAAGCTAATGAAATACCTGTTGAAGTGCCTGCCGAAGAAACAGAAGAGAGAGCCCTCGATACCCAAATGGACCAAGAGGTTCAGCCAGTACAAGAAGAACAGGATGATGATGACGATGCTGATCTTAAGGTTATCCCGAAGAAACGTCTCAATAAAGAGATTGAAAAGCGGAAAACTCTAGAAGCTGCCTTGGATAAAGAAAGAGAGGAGCGCATTCGCTACCAGACCGAGTTAGAGCTCTACAACAAAGCCATGAACAAGTTAAATGCTGCCGAGGAACAAAAAGCTCAAGAGATTGATCCTGTCGATGAGCAAGCTCACAATCTTTATATGCGTAAGATCAATGAGTTAGAGAAAAAGTTAGAGGCTCAAAGTAAGTTGTCTGACACTAACCAGTACGAGCGCTATTTTGCTAACGCTGTGAACATGCAGCAGGCAGAGTTTGTCCAAAAACAGCCCGACTTTGATCAGGCGTATAAGCATTTGGTGGATGCCGAAATCTCGACAGCGCAGATGCTTGGGGCGAATGAGCAGGAAGCACAACAACTAGCCACGCAAAAGCTCTACAATCTCGCTCAAGCAGCCCTTACAAAAGGCCAAAACGTTGCTGAGATGTTCTATAAAATCTCTAAGAACTATGGCTATCAGGCAAAGGCGGCTGCGTCGTCTCTTCCAAGAGGAACGAACCTAGGGAAAGTAGAACAGAACATGCGTGCATCAGCCTCGGCAGCACGTGAAGTTCCTGGCGTCATGCTTAAGCCATCCGAAGATGTAGGCATTTATGCCGGCCTGGATAGATTCGACGATAAGTTTATGAATCCGCACGGCAGAGGCGTTGACCCCAAGGCATTTCATGATGTGCTTCGTAAACTTCAGGGTGGAATGTAATTTACTTGTTAAACTATTGATTACTTGGTAAACTCGTAAGCTAAGACCTCTTATGCATGCCTCTGCTTCGGTAGTGTGTGAGAGCGGGAGGTCTTTCCTTACGAGTCTGCGTTAGTGACTCTTCGTGTGGTTCACGGTAAAAACCAAAGCACCCGTGTGGTTCACGTTAAACGCCATCGTGTGCCTCACGGTAAAAGGCCGCTTAAAGGAACTGACTCAACCTTCCGGATTTCCCGGATCGTTCGTTTTTAACTTTTTGAGGTCTATTATGGCAATTACCCAATTCGCCAGTTCTGATCTGCAGACAGTCAAATTATGGTCCAACCGGATATATAAAGACTTCGTCACAGATACGGGGCTGCTTGCAGCAATGATGGAAGCAGGAATCGTTTCCAAACAAGAAAAACTCCAAAACATGGCTGGTGACAGTGTTCGTATTAGCTTCTTGCTACGTCAAACTGGTCCTGGTCTGATCGGTGATCAAGCCGCTACCGGTCAAGGTAATGCGCTTACGTATTTCACAGAAGATCTGGTTATTAACCAACTGCGTTATCCCATCGAAATTCCAAACACGATGACGATCTCTCAACAACGTGTTCTGTACGATCTCCCTGAAGATACCTACAAAGTATCGATGGACTGGTTGGCACAACGCGGTGTGGTTTCGGTTCTTTACCAGCTCGCTGGCTTTAACCCTAACAGCTTCGTTTATGATGGTTACACTTACACCGGCGTACAAAAGCAAACCCTCCAAGGTTTGAACACTGTACTCGCTCCTAGTGCTAACCGTGTTTACTATCCTAATGGTTGGACAAGCGATCAACAAGTGAACGCTGATCCTACTGCAACTTTGAAATTCACTCAGATTGATGAACTCGAAGCCGAAGCAGAAACCGTTCGTCCTTACATTCGCCCGATCTCTGAGCGTGATGGTGTAAAATACCATATGTACGTTCATACGCGCCAATGGCAGTCCTTGCTCCAAGATACCTCGGCTCCTATTCAGTACCGTGATATCTTCGGTAACTTGATTGCTGCTGGTAAAACAGATGGCGGCATTGCACGTTCGATGGTTTATTCGCAAACCGAAATCTTCAAAACGGACAAAATTCCAAACGGTGTTGACTCTGGAACCAACCTGGTTCTTGCCAATACACGCCGTGCGATTTTCTGTGGTCGTGATGCTGCTGTTATGGCGCTCGGTCGTGGTTTCTCGGATGGTAAGGAAATCGTTCCTGGATTCATTATCCGTGAAGACGTAATCGATATTGCGCAAACACGCCGTATTGCTATCAACGCAATCTGGGGCATTAAGAAGATCCAGTTCAATGGCACCGACCATGGTGTTATCGTTCTGCCTACTTATGTCGCTCAAACTTCTTAGGAGATGAAACATGACTGTTTATAACTTCACAAATCTCCAAGCTCAGTCTCCTGTTGTACCCGGTCACACATTCCGTGTTGGTGCGTATTTCGAATTGACTGGTGCCTTGGCTAACGGCGATACGATCGTTGCAACCAACTTCATTCCTCCCGATGGGATCGTGATTTTGTCTGCACTGGTTTACTTTGCTCCACTAGATACAAATGCTACCCCTACCGGTACATTTGAACTTGGTGACAACCAGACTGATGGTCCTGCAGCTTTCCGCTTTATCACTGCTGCCAGCCTTGGTGCTGTTGGTGGTGGTTCGGCTGGTCAAGTGCATGTTTATGCTAATACCGCTCCTGCATTCACCAATGGTGTGCAGACACGTGGTGTTGGTTACATGTACGCAGACAACGAAAATACTACGACCTCGAACAATGGATACTACAACATGGTACTTACTGTAACTGCTGGCCTCGCAACTGCTGCAGCCACAGGAACCGTTTACCTTGAAGTAGACTATCTCTGCCAAGGCAACGTATAGGATAGTACTTTATGGCGCTTACATTTGGTCAAATGACAACGCAGATTCTGGCAGAAACATACCGTGATGCTAGCTTTTCCACGCAGGTTCAGAACGCCATTGTAAGCGCCATTAAAGAGCTCGAGATCGAGCAACTATTTATCAACACAGAATTGGTTTACATTACAGTTCCAGCCTATGTTGATCATGTTCCTTTGCCCACTGATTTTATCAGTGTTCTGCAGTTGAGCTTATTAATTGGACCAGTGCCACCCCTCCCCACCCCTCCCGTGTTCCCGCAGGATTATAATTCGTTTACCATCGTCACTGCATCGAGTGGATTTGAAGAGCGCACATTCTATGATCTGAAAAACTTTCGTAGGTTTGGATCGGATCAGGGCATACCAGGTGTGTGGGCAATATTCGGGGATAAGTTATATCTTCATCCTTGGACGAACACCGGAAATTACATACTGGAAATGTATTACTACTACCGTGATGCTTATCCAGTAAATGAGAATGATACCAGTATCTGGATGGGCGATTTTACCCAGGATGTAACGAGATACAAAGCGCGCGGGATTTTCTATAGAGACAGTTTACAATCTCCGGAACTCGCGGCCAGTGAATTTGAAAAAGCGGGTGTTGCGCTTAGCCAGTTACGGTTACGCAACTCTCAACGTTCCACCATCAATAATTTGAGTATGTAATATGCCCACTAGTACGACTAATTTTGCTTGGACCCTTCCCGTGCCAAACTCCTCAATCGATGCGAACGTATGGGGAACGCAGCTGAATGGCAATTTAAGTGCACAAGATACTCAGTTGTTGTCTTCATTCACCAACAATATTGGCAATACAGCTCCTGTAGCGCCGATACTTACTGCTGGATCGACATGGATTAATACCACTGTTGCCACGGATTGGATCTACAATATCTATGATGGCGCGCAGTGGCTGCAAATTGGTAGCATTGATCCTGTAACGCATACCTATGTACCGATTGGAAGTGGATCTTCTACTACACCTCCGAATGTATATATCTACACTGCTAATAGCAGTTATACGCCCAGTGCCAATATCTCTTACGTCACTGTCGAAGGCGTTGGTGGTGGTGGTGGTGGAACGAACTTCAGTGGCGGCGGAGCGGGCGGCGGCGGTGGTGGTTATTTCTGGTGTCAATTAACGGCATCTCAAGTCGGAGCTAGCATAGCGGTTAGTATTGGAACCGGCGGCTCACCCAATGGCAATGGCGGTTCTACGACGGTTTCCCCTGCAGCAGGCGGATCAATAACGGCTGCGGGTGGTTCAAACGGTGCATTCACGAAAGGTGGTGCAGGCGGCACAGGGATCATTGTTGGCATATCGGCAACTCCGTTATTGTTGCAGGGTGGGACAGGCGGATATGGTGCTAACTTGCCTACTCCCATCGCTGGATATGGTGGCGCAAGCCCAGTATTCGGACAAATCACGTCGCAATATTCCGGTGCAGGGGGTGCAGGTCTTACAGCAATTGGTTATGGGAATGGTGGCAGTGGTGGTATTACTGCTCCTGGCGGATCGGGATCTCCCGGATTGGTGCGTATCATCGAACATTTTTAGTAGGTAGTCATGGCGACCCTGGGAAAACGCATTAAGCTGGCCATTATACCTGGGGTCAATCCTTTGGAGGATTCTACCCCTCTCGATACCATTTTGTTCGCTGATGGCGATAAGATTCGCTTTCAGGATGGCAAGCTACGTAAGATTGGCGGCTGGCAACGTGTTTTCTCCAACAACAATCAAACCATCCTCGGCGTTGCCAGGAATATATTCTCCTGCAGAGATCCCAAAGGAAATCCGATTACAATCATTGGCACGACTACGCGTCTCTATGCATATGCTCCGCTGTTGGATTATTCGTTCTACAATATCACTCCTTTGAATGCCAATACAATTGCTATTCCGAATGCTTTCTCCACCGAATACAACTCGGCGGTAGATGTTCCGGTAAACTTCACCATCCGCAGTCCAATCATCACCTTAGAAATTACTAACTATTTCCAAGATGGCGATCTGATTAATATCAGTGGCGTTACGGGAACTTACTTTGGAATTCCTGCCGCTAATATTAATGGAACATTTCCTGTAACTGTTGTTAGTAATGCAGCAGTTCAGATCAATGTAGGCATTGCATCGGATGGAACTGGCCAAGAAACGGCCAATATGACTTGGGCTGCGAGTTATCTGTATGTCAATTATCCAGCCAATGGATTGCTCAAAGGTGATAGAATAAAGATAGCAGGTTCAGGAAATGTGGACGGAATTCTTGCCGCATCCATTAATGGTGAAACAATCATTACCAATATCGTGGATGAAGATACGTTCATTATCGACACTGATACGATTGCAACGTCTGCTGTCACAGCTGCGGGTGGTGCGGGCACAACAATACAGACCCAAATAGCTGCTGGAATTGAAGAGGAATCAATTGGCTATGGCTATGGTGGAGGAAATTATGGGGCAGGCGATTACGGCGATTCAAAGACATTTAATGACCCAGATAATGTTATTTACCCTCGCATTTGGTCCATGGATAAATATGGTGACAATCTTATTTTGACACCAGGGGATGGCGCTAGTAACGTTGCCAACCTTTATATCTGGACGAATTTTGACATCAGTACCGCACCAACCCTTATAACGGCTATCTCTGGGAATGCAGTTCCATCAGGCGTCAGATGGGTGTATGTGTCCAATAATTCTGTCTGCACACTGGGAAGTAAGAGTCTTAGTAATAGCAGCCTTCTTTTGAATCAGCTGTACTTCAGTGATCAATCTAATGTGCTGCTTGATAACAATGGCTACGATCAATGGACGCCAGGGCCCTCCACCTATTCCTATGTAACCACTTTGGATCAGGCTGGCCCGCTAATTAGTCAGGCTTCTGCAAGGAATCATGATCTCGTATTCACATCAAACGAAGTTTACAATCTCCAGTTTATCAACAAGCCGCAGATATGGTTGATCAGGAAGCTTTTTGCTACCGACGGCATTATAGGCCCAAAGGCGCGTTCTGAGATAGAGGACGCAGTGTTCTGGATGGGACAGGGCGACTTCTATGTCTTTGATGGCTACACGGTCAATATCTTGCCAAATAACACGGTTAAAAGATATGTGTACGATAATATTAACTGGGCAGCCTCATCAACATGCTTCACGTTCGCGAACGTAGAGTTTAATGAGGTATGGTTCTTCTATCCTGTAGGCCAGGATATTAACCCGAATAACTATGTGATCTATAATTACAAAGAATCCCATTGGTCTATTGGAACATTATCGCGCACGGCTGCTGAAGAGCCAACCAATATTAGTGACTATCCCTATTTGATCCAAAGCAACGTAAATAATGCATTGGTGATACCAAACTCGCTGAGCACTTTCTTTTACACGCTTGGTGCGAATCCTCTCACTACGACAAATACTTCTGATAATGTGGTGGTTGATGTTGCTATAACATCCTACTTGTTCCCTGGCGATAAGATCTTCATTAGTGGAGCTGTGGATACGAATGGTATTACGGCGGCAAATCTCAACGGTGCTCGTACTGTTACTTCAGTTACTAGAACGGTGGGTTATGGAACTGGTCTGTATGGGGTGGGTAACTATGGCGAGCCTCCGGTTCAATCCATCTCTTTTACTGCTGGCAGTGCTGCTACTTCATCTGGAACGGGAGGTGGAAGTGCAATCACTATAGGAACTACGATCATAGGAATAAACTCCGGACTCAACACGGTAAATGCGGGCGATACTGTCAGCATAACTAATGCAGTCGGATTTGGTGGGTTCAGCAGCGCAGAGATCAATTCAACGAATACAGTGTTATTTGCTCTAGGTGGATTTCTACAGATCAATGTGGACGTTCCTGGCGCTTACAGTACAAGTTCCGTGATCGATAGTGGTGGTCCCAATGTCACCATCAATTATGGATCTTCCGATCGTTTGTTCCAGCATGAAGTAGGTGTAAATGACTATAATTCTGCATATAACCCTGCATTGGATGACCCGTCTAACCAATATGCCCCTATGTTATCTTACGCCACTACTTGCTATGCCCAAATTGGGGAAGGCGACGATACCATGGTTATCTATAGCTTCTACCCGGATCTGAAGCAGGTTGGAACTATGACTCTCAAGACAAATGCTCGTCTTTATGCGCAGGCGCCGCTAGTTGACAATGTTAATCCTAGCTTTCAGGCTACCTATACGTTGAATCCTAATACTACTAAGGTAGATGTGATGATGATTGGAAGGCAGAGACAGTATCAATTAACGAGTGATGTTATCGATGGTAACTTCTTGCTGGGTAATTGCTATGAAGAAATCAAACCATCCTCGACGAGGTAGTTATGTCTCGTTTTACAGATCAGAATGCTGTTACTGGTGGATCGGTTGGGGAAGAAAGGGTTCGACGCGTCGAAGATCAGCTCAATTATCTTGAATTGACATTGCCTACTACATTTGTTCAAGGTCGACTTAGAACAGATCGAAATGCTCCAACCTCAAGTTCAGATATAGAGACTGGTGATCAACTTTATGATATAGTTCAGACTGTGACTTATCAGTACACTCTACTCAATAATGCAGGGACTTTGAACTGGGTAAGAATAATTTGTAGTACTTTTTAGCGGTAGCAGATGGAAATTAGCATTAGAAAGGCCAATGTTCTAGATCACTCAAGGATAATGTTTCTATTGCTTGATTGGTTTGATGAATTAAAGGTTGGAGGGTTTCCTCCAGCATGTTCCTATAGTGGAATTTGGTTGGCTTCTCTAATTAGCAATGGGATTGTTTATGTAACCGAGGCGTCCGACAAGGGATTGGTTGGATGTATTGGAATGAATTGGACGCACTTTGGTTGGAATAACGAAGTTCAGATATTGGGAAATGAATTTCTAATGACAGATCCCGACTATAGACAGCATGGAATTGCAGATATGTTGATCAATGAAGTGAAGAAAATATCGGATGAGATGAAGGTTATGATTTTAGTAGGGCACATGACGGCAAATCATTCAGAATTGAAAGATAGATATCTAAAGAAGCATGGATTCATCTGTGCTGGAAGCAATTTTATTTACGGAGGAAACTAATATGCCAATGGCTGTTTTACCACTAGCTGGAGCTGCACTTGCGGGCGGAGCAGCATTATCTGCTCTTGGTGGCGGAAGAAAGGGCGCGCGTCCTGCTCAATCTCAAAGCGAGTCAAAAGGTGGTTTTCAAACCTATCCCGAAGAACTAAGGAATGCGTATCTTAAACAGTTCTTACCTCAGGCACTTGCTCAATCACAAGGCCCATACCAATCCACACCTATGGGGCAAGCAGATACAGGTCCATTTGCTTCGCAGGGCCTTCAGCAGTTGCAGCAATACTTCAACCAAAATGGTAGTCCTTTTGCTGGCGGAAATGGCGCGCAGCCTTTAGGTGTGGTTGAGCCGTTTCATCCTTACCAAATCCAGGCGTTAACGCAATTGGCACAGGGAGCTGGAACTGGCAGCGGAAATTCTGCTGAGTTGGGAGCAGAACTCGCACCTTACCAAAATCTCTACAATGAAAATGTTCTCAATCCAACTTTGGAAAGCATTGAGAGACAAAGGCAAATAGCTCTTTCCGGAGCGGGATCGCAAAATACTGGTAATCTTGGGGCGCAGAATAGTTCGGCTTACGGAACCTACCTTGGACAGTTACAAAATGATTATAATAATATGCAGCGTGGTGCCCAAGCAGAGGGATTCCAAAGCGCTCTGGGGCTTCGTCAGCAAGGCATTGGAGAGAAACGTCAATCCTTGATGGATTTACTGAATTCTGGCACTGCTATCCAGGAGCATAATCAGCAATATCTCAATTATCTGCAGCCTCAATTGCAGGCGGCGTTACCTCAGAATCGAACGGCAAATCTCGGTCAGATGCTTAACATGATTCCAGGAGAAAGCCCAACTTCCTCAGGCACATCAACAGGCGAAGTTGCTGGGAAACCAAATGCAGCTGCGAGATGGGGAGCCGGGCTACAGGCGCTAGGATCAGCAGGACTAAACTATGGTAGCTTTATGGGCCAAGGAGGCGGTGCTGGATTGCAAAATCTAGGTGGCGGTATGGGCGGTACTTTTGGTAACAACCTTTGGGGTGGTGGGCCACAAGCGGGATCTCTTGGCTCCTTTGGTGGCGGCTATGGCGTACAACCCCAAATTCCAGGCAGCACCGGTCTCGGTGGCAGGCTGTCTGGTGGTTATGGTGGCATTCCTGGTGGCAATCGTACTTTTAACCCAGCATATGGCTACAGATAGGAGATTATCATGGCAGGATTCTTTGAAAACTTTGGTAACTCCTTGGGAAGTCTTACCACTAATCCTCAGTTCATTGCTGCTCTCGGTCAGATCAATCCTGGTGTTGGTCAGTCATTGACACAAGCGGCATTACTGCAGCAGCAGCAGCAAGAGCAGGCGCGCGTGCAACAAGAGCATCAGAATAGGCAGCAGGAACAGCAACGCATGATGATGCTCCAACAAAAGCTTCCAGAAATTATACAAACTGTGGATTGGAATGATCCTCAGAAGGCTCAGCAGCAACTATCTGCAATTGGCATGACGCCTCAAGAGATGGTTCCGCTATTCAATATGTTTGCGGGCAATCAGCGTCTTGGTATTGAGCAGGAGGAACTTGGTCTCAGGAAGCAGGAATTAGGGCAACGGAATGCTGATAGACAGAGAGCTCGACAAGAAGAAGAAATGGCTGTCGCTGATATGGGTCTCCTGCCTGGAGAAACTCCACAATTAGCCGCACAAAGAAAGAAGTCTGAATCCATGGAAACTAAGGAAGATGATGAAGAGCTCCATACCATATCTGAAGGCAAGAATATAATTAAGCAAATGCGTAAAGACTTGGATAAGATAGCTTATACTGGTCCTGGAGCTGAATTTGCTTATAAAAATGTTGGACCTTTAGCAAGTATAGCATCAGAAAAATTGGGTAAAAAGTTAGGAGTTGCAGAAGCTGAAGATTTTTCTGCAAAGTCGTTCGATCTACTGGCGCCCAAGATTCAAAAAATGAAGGGTGCTTTATCAGACAAGGATATTGCGTTTTTAATGAAACAGATTCCCAATCTGGGCAACAGTAAAGCTGGTAATAAGAAAATCATGGACGACATAGAAAAGCAATTTGATCGTGCAGAGAAAATGATCAAGGCGAAGAAAATGTATCAGAAACAATTTGGTACCACGCAAGGCTTTGCTGAGAAATGGAAACAATATGCGGACTCAAATCCGCTTCTTGGAGAATAAAATGGCGAGTTCCTTCAAACATAAAGCTGCTGTAGCAGGTAGAAGCGTCGCTGCTGGCATTGCTGGGATCGCTAACTTACCGCAGTTTGCCTCTAATCTAGGCTCACTGGGTGGACGTTACGTTGGAGAGAAGTTGCGCGGCGAAAAAGTCCCTGGAGAAGCTGAGCAGTATGCTTATCCTAGTGAGAAAGTGAAAGAACTTATTGATAAGTTGTCTGGCGGTGAATCGAAGCCAAGAGGATTTGGGGAAAAAGTTGCTGCATCTGCATTGGAGTTTGCAGGAGGTGGTGGTATTCCTGCTTTAGGATTGAAAGCTGCTGGTAAAGCAATACCTGGTTTATTGCCTCGTACAGGAGCTGAGGCTGCTTCACTGGCTGGTGCCGGTGCTGGATCAGAAATAGGCCAAGAATTGCTGCCTGAAAGCCCTGTTATAGGCTCCTTGGGTGGAGCATTGCTTGGTGGAATGGTAGGAAAACCGAACTTTAAAGGACCAAATAGAGTCACAGAAGAATTCCTCCAAAGAGAAGGTAAGCTCGGCAATGCAGTTCCTATGGAAGAGGCTGGAGGATTGCTTAAGAAGGGCGCCTCGGCTTATAGAGAGTATGCTGGAAAACAATCGGAAAAGTTATATGGAAATGCGGAAGCGGCCATCGATTCTAATGCAAAAGTCCCATTAAAACAAACCTCGAAGAGAATAGATGAGCTTCTTTCTGGCAAGACTGCCGAGCATGAAGCAATTCTTAGAGATTCTCCCGCAGGAAAATTATTAGGCAGAATTAGAAAAGATATTGCGCGCAACAAGGGTAACCTTCCCTATGAGACTGCCAACTTATACAAAGATGAATTATCAGATCTTATCACCACGCATGGCCAGCTCGGCAATAAAGCGCAAGGTAGGCTCAAGCATATCACGTCTATTTTAGATAACGAGATCTCTTCCAATTTAAAATCTTCCAATCCAAAAGGGTATGAGGCTCTCAGCAAAGCGAAAGCATTTCATAGAGATATGAGCGAGCGTGACCGAGGTATATTCAATGCGCTGACAGGAGAAGAGTCCGGCACAGGTGCGTTTAAGAAGGTCTTATCTGATGCCAAGCATGTAGATGCCAAGAAACTAGATGTAGCAATGAAACATCTGGGAACTGCAGATCGAGAAGCGCTTAGTTCCTCGATGATCAATGAGCTTGGAAAGAATGCAGAAAATGAATTCGGACTCCATACATTTTTGAAGAACTTCAAAGGTCTAGAGCCGAGTGCTAAAAAAATAGTGTTGTCGGGCCTTCCAAGCAGTTCTCAGGCGAAATTCCTAGAACTAGCCAAGATGGGAAATGGGCCTGGGAAGGTACTGAATAGTATTGCAGGAGCAAGCATTGGTGCGTCTACAGGAGGTCCTTTCGGTGCTGTGGTAGGGTACATGGCTGCCCAAGCCTCACCAAAGATATTACCTCTTCCTGCATTCATCGATGGATTATACAGAGCCTCCAAGATTAAGGGTCTCGATAAGCAGAAAATGAGTATGCAAAAGACACTCAAGGATATCAAGCAATCTCATCCAGAACACAAAGAAGAAATTCAAAAGTTAGAGAAAGACTTGGACAAACCAACGGACAATCCAGAAAACTTTATGGTCGAACAAAAAAATGACGATGTCTCCAATTTTATGGAGAGTTTAAAAAGCGGTTCCTACGCTCCCATGAATGAGGAAAGTAATGTTGATGAGGAAGTTGAAAATTTCATGAAATCCCTCAGATAATCAATAATTGAAAATAAGTGACGAAACTGAATCGAAAGTTGCTGCATCGGGTGATTTTCTTTGGTACACTTATATAAGTTGCTCAATGAGTTTATATATAGGTTAAGGAGAATTAAGATGCCTCAAATGGGTGTGGTTAGGGCGGAAGGAGTGTCTACAGCTGCTCTTCTGCCAACTGATAAATTTGTTATTCAACGTTTTGGTGCCAATGGTCTAAATCAATGGTCTCCTTTTGAGGCTTTGGTCTCGGAGATTGGTGCATTATTCCTTGGTGGTTCTTCCATTCTTGCAACCGGTACTGCAACATTAGCAGCTGGTACTGCCACTGTTGTTCTTGCGACGATTGCAGCAGGAAGCAAGGTTTTGCTTACCGAGGCCAATGCTACGCCAAATGCTCTTGGTTATGTCATCACTGCTGGGACAGGGTTCGTTATTCACTCTGCGTCTGGTGCTGACACTTCCGTGGTATCGTATGTAGTGCTGAGCTAGGGTAAACGATGGTAGATTTAAGCCAGTTAGATGAGGACTTTCTCTTGGCCTACAGTAAGGTTCGGGTGAAAGCTTTAGAAAATGGTTTAAATATCAATCCGTATCGAGGCTTTATCAATCTATTTGATCATGCTGAGAGATGGAGATCTATAAATTCCGATTCGGCTATTATGTCGGCAGTTATAGAGTTAGAAATGCATGGGTGCCCTTTCTTGTCTGAAGTACTTAGTTCTGCAGCTACGGGACGCACTTTGACAGATTGGAATCCCAAGGAAAAGCCTGGGTTCGATTGGCACAACTGGGGCGAAGCAATCGATGTAGTAGTGAAACCTGCTGATCCATTTGCGACGGAAGATGTTGCCTTGAGAAAGAACATACTTGCAGATATCGCAAGGGAAGAGGGACTGTTTGTGACGATGGGTTCAACCTTAAATCATGAAATAGTGCATATTCAGTGTAGGGACAAAAATCCTTACGATGTTTACGGGCCTGTGGCCGTAGACGCCGAAATGTACAGGAGATACAAAGATGACCATACAAACGGTTGATACTCAATTTATACCGTTCTTTGAGGCTCAAACTACTAGCGCCAACTCTGCTGCATTTCCGTTTCTCTTTCCAAAGGGCACGTCTTGCTTAAAATTCTGGGGAACGTGGAATGGTGCTACAATTATATTTCAAACAATTACGCCATTTGATAACACGTACTGGGTTCCTATCCTTAACATCAGCGGGTCGGTTATGTCCTTCACCCAAGATGGTCAGGTTACTTTGGAGAATGTGGTTTACGGTGATCTCATTCGTTGTGTTCTTTCCGGCGCTGGTGCTTCTACTAACCTTAACGTAACGGCTCAGATAATCTAATGGCAGATATCAAAATCATTACTGGTGGGGGCGGCGGCGGTGGTGGATACGACACTGTCCAAGGCAACGGTGCTAACCTTCCCCAAGAGGCTACATTAAACTTCGTTGGTGCTGCTGCGGTAGTAAGCGATGATTCGGGAAGTAGTCGTACTAATGTCACGTTTGCTCAGAGTCTAGATGATATTGCCGGTCTTTCTCCAACACTCGGCGACGCTGTAGTTGGTAATGGTACGCATTTTGTTCTCGGCACTGCTTCCAATATTAGTGCCAATTATATTCCAACTCATTACACAGCTACGAATACTTTCATTTCTGGCAACCTGGCTGGAATTGATGCGGCCCTAGGAACTATCGAGAGCGATGCTATCACCGCATTAACAGGCGATGTTGTTGCGACTGGCCCAGGTTCTGTAGTTGCTACGATTCAGCCCAATGTAGTGACGAATGCAAAGCTGGCACAAGCACCTGCTAATACTATTAAAGGTAACAATACTGGCTCTACTGCCAATGTTACTGACTTGACTGGAGCGCAAACTACCGCCCTTCTTTCCACATTTGTAGGGGACACTGGTAGTGGTGGGGTTAAGGGTCTTGTTCCTGCTCCTGCAGCTAACACTAACTTGTCGGGTGATTTCTTAAGCGCAAGCGGAACATTTGCTTATGTTGATCAATCCAAGACCAGAAATCCCGATTTCTCTTTGGTCACACAGGGCGCTGTTCCTTCTGGAGCGCCTGGCACGATCAAATACGAAAATACGATAGTCTTCACTTCTATTGTTACCGGTAAGAACTATGCTATAGGGACTGGGTTCATTGGAACGCCTACTCTGACTATCTGGGATATTAGCGATCAGACAAGTCCAGTTATTGTTGGGACTTTCACTGCAGCGGGTGGAGGTTGTTATAATTGCACAGTAGGTGTAGTTAGTGGAGTGCAATATGCGTTCGTTGGATATAATTCAGGATCTCATTTTGTTGTTGTCAATCTGACAAATCTCGCAGTTCCCGTGCAAACTAGTAGTACAGTTATCACTGGCACTCCGGGATCCATTTATGGAGTTTCTTTCCTGAATGGCTATGTTTACTGCGCTACCCAAAATGCAGGATTAGTTGTAATGGATGTTGGAGGAGGCACAGGCACGCCTGCACTTCCTGTCCAGACTTATACCCAAGGAGCGACTAAATCGTTCGGTGTGGTAGCTATAGGAACAAACGTCTATACAACTGCCTATTCTACTTCCAATCCTTTCACCATTAGACAAATCATATCTTGGACTCTCACTGGCCTTGGCACGCCATCTGTACCATCTTTGGTGCAAAGCTTACAAGTCACAGCTGCTGGAGAAGCATTGGGACTCAGTGTCTCTGGCAATACCGCATTTGTTACCACTGCGGCGGCAGGTGCATACAATATAAATCTTGTGGATATCACTACACCGTCCGCAATGACTAACTTGAGTCAAATCAATAGCACCAACGCTTTTGGATCCGCATTCTATGCGGTTGCCAATGGAAATTTCCTGTACGTTCCTTCTGGTGGAAATGCCACGTACGGTGGTGCGATCGATGCATATGATATTACAGTCCGAACGACTCCCATTCATATTGCACAAGCGGTAACAAATATTCCGACTGCCGCATTCGGTGGCATAGCGCTTTCGGGCGGATATATCTTCTGCGCTGATTATGGCTTAGTCGCGAGTAACACTGGTTATTTCGACGTATTCACCCAACTTGATGCGAATGCCGTTATAGGTACAATGACTGCATCGACGGCGTATTTGGAATCGTTGACGCCGAACACTGCTCTGATTTCGTCTGCTTCTAATGGAATAATTTCCTCTATCACTACTGCTACGGAACTTTCCTATGTTCATGGAGCTACGAGCAACCTCCAAGCACAGATTAATGCTCTGGGAACTGCATTCACTTGGGTAGTAGTTACAAGCAGTACATTAATGGCCCCAAACACTGGTTACATCGTTAACGCGGTCGGCCAAATTACACTCACCTTACCCCTAACATTCGCGGCTGGAGCAGAAGTAAGAATTGTTGGTTATGCTGGTGGTTGGACAATTAATCAAGCATCTACGCAATCCATAGCATGGGGCAACACAAGTACTACACTCGGGACTTCTGGGCATTTAACTTCCACCGAAGTAACCGATTGTTTGGACATAGTAGCAGTGAATGCAAATACCACATTTGTGGTGGCGGATTCAAATGGCAATATAACAGTCACATAGGGATAAGAGGGAAGATATGGCAACAAATAATAGTATTAATACCAATAGTTTGACCAATGGTCAGTTGTGGGTAGGATCGACAGGTGCGAACCCTGTTTCTGCTACGCCTACTAGCAGCGGAAGTAGTTTAACCATTACCACAGGCGCTGGTTCGCTTAATTTTGACATTACCGCTCCAGTTAGCGTTGCTAATGGTGGTACCGGTGCGACAAGTTTAACTGCGCACGGTATCTTGGTAGGTGAAGGAACTTCTGCGGTTGTATCGAAAGTTTTGACGGATGGTCAATTATTGATTGGTAGCACAGGCATTGATCCTGTCGCTGCAACACTCACCGCAGGAACAGGTATCAGCATCACTAATGCTGGTGGATCGATCACGATTGCCAATACTGCAACTGGTGAAGCTTGGACTAATGTCACTGGCGCTACCCAAACTATTGCTCCTGGTAATGGTTATACTGCAAGTAATGCAGGTTCTGTTGCTTTCACGTTGCCAGCTGTCGCTGCTTATGGCACTATATTCGAGATCACTACTGGAACTACTTCTGGTGGATGGAATGTCGTTCAGTTAGCTGGTCAGTCGATCCAGTTTGGTGATGTAGTTACTACGACTGGTGTGACAGGATCTTTGGCTTCTACTGCGAAAGGCGATTCCATCAAAGTTCTTTGCACTGTGGCTAATACGACTTTCCAAGTTCTTAGCAGCACAGGCAATATCACTTACGTATAGGATGAAGCATGGCGACCCAAAACTCAGTCAACGATATCTACTTGCCCACTGCCGGTGGAACAATGACTGGCAATTTGGTCAACTTTACTTCTACGGATGTCACCACTACTACAGCAAGTAGTGGTGCTTCCTACACCATCAACAAAGCACTTAGCGATATCTTTGATATAACTTTGACGGCGAACTGCACGCTGAGCTTTAGCAATATTCCTGCTAGCAACACCACTACATTCATCGTTATATTAAGACAGGATGGTACAGGCAGCAGGACCGTCACATGGCCAGGATCGGTCACATGGGCCAGTGGTTCGACTCCGACATTGAATACATCAGCGAGTGCAGTCGATATCTTTACTTTCCTTACTGATAACGGCGGAACTACAGTTTATGGATTTACTACAGGGACTGAACCCATCTCTGCTTACTCTTTGGTCCAAAACAATGGTACGCCCGTTACCAAAAGAGCTACCTTAAATTTTGCTGGAACCGGACTTGTTGCAACAGATGACTCTGGGAACACCAGCACTGATGTGACTCTAGCTAGCGGTATTAGTGGTTGGAATGGCTTTGCTAGTAGTGGAGTATTAGTCGAAACGGCAACGAACACTTATGCTGCTCGCACAATAACCGGCACTTCCAACGTCATAGCTGTTACTAATGGCAGCGGTGTTTCTGGCAACCCTACTATTACTATCGATGCTGCTTATGTTGGTCAGACTAGTATCACCACTTTGGGTACGATCGCTACAGGAACATGGCATGGTTCAGTAGTTGGTGGTACATATGGAGGTACTGGAGTTAATAATGGTGCCAATACCATTACCATTGCAGGAAATGTTAGTACTGCTGGATCCTTTACGACATCGGGCGCTTTTCCATTAACATTGACTACGACAGCTTCGACAAGCGTAACATTGCCTATTTCCGGTACTCTTGTGAATAGTAGTGTAGCTACGTTATCTTCTTTGTCGTCCGTAGGAACTATCACCACCGGAACTTGGAGTGCTAATCTTCAGGATTATACGGAGACATTGACCAGCGCATCGACAGGAAGTTCCTACACGATGAATCTCGCTAATGGAAATGTATTCAGGCTTACCTTAACTGCTACAGCGACTCTTGCTTTTAGCAACGTTCCTGCTTCGAATTTTGTATCTGTCACTGTGCAGCTTGTTCAGGACGGGACAGGAAGTCGTACAGTTACCTGGCCCACAGGGACTATATGGGCTGGTGGAACGACTCCTACATTGACTCTTACTGCTAACCATGTGGATGTTTTTGTGCTAACTACGCATAATAATGGCACTACCTGGTATGGATTTGAATCTGGCGCAAACTTTGCATCGTAAGGATTAATATGGCATTTAGCGCAACACGTATGTTAATGGCTGCAGGATTTGCTGGAAATGTTCCAGCTGGATACCAGGCTGCTCTTTTTAGTAGCAGTAACTCAACTGGTAGCCACATAAACATTCCTACCACGTCTTTATCCTCTTCTGGCACTGGCATAATAAGTATGTGGTTCAATATAGCCGCAATCCAGTCGCCTAATGGCAATAGTCTTTTTAGCCTGACTACGAATCCTGGAGGCACATTAGCATGTAGTACAAATCCTGGATCTTCTCCTGCATCACTTAGTCTGGCCATTGGTTCGAATGGATCGCCGAACGCTGGTAATACCACTACCCATTTAGTCACGACAAATGGTTGGTTTAATCTACTTAGTTCATGGAATGGTGGAACGGGTGCATTTACTGTGTACGTTAATGGGACAGGGCCCGGTAGTGTCGGCGGCACTGTGAGTGGGATTTCTATCCCTTATGCCACTACGGGGCCGTTCATTATCGGATTCTTTAGTGGTAATGCAAGCGCTTTAAATGGATGTGTGAGCGAATTCTATTTTGCTCCTGGTCAGTTTTTGGATTTCACTAACTCTTCAAATAGAGCGTTATTTTATAATAGCGGAACCCCAGTGAATCTCGGAACAACTGGTCAAACGCCTACTGGAACATCCCCAGCCATTTACTGGAAAGGCGCTTACAACAACCTTACTAATCTAGGCACTATTGGTGGTTCATTCACCGCTGGTGGAGACGCCCTGACCAATTGTAGTTCTGCACCGTAAAATCTAGTTGAACCAGTGCGAATAAATTTGAAACCGTAGATTTAAAATACTATAATTAACCGTACAATTG